>Ga0099825_1004459_pt1 | contig 18339 bp, 1 predicted proteins | sample SiratroredBW_FD_76838 | JGI IMG/M metagenome (GOLD analysis project Ga0099825, IMG submission 76838) | Root nodule microbial communities of legume samples collected from California, USA - Siratro red BW | ecosystem: Host-associated > Plants > Roots > Nodule | place: USA: California | collected...
TACAAAAAACAAAGAGAAAAGGTTTGTAAAAAAAAAAAAGAAACAATTAAAAAAAAAGGCACCTAATCCCGGGAAAAATAAAAAAAAAAAAAAAAAGGAAACACAGACGATGAGGTGATCAAGAGCTAAAAAAAGATTGATTTCAAAAGTAAAAGATTATATCTTAATCATTTATCTATTTCATCTTTCTTTTTATATAACTAATATGTCCTCGTTATTATAGGTGTTTAAATCTCTTTTGTATTGGGATTGAATATAATCTATTCAACATTTCTCTACTACTTTTCATTTATATATTATATTGTTTTATTCATTATTAATGGTCTGTTTTTGTTTTAAAAAGTTTAGATAAATTAAGCACTCATCTTTAAATAATTAATCTATTTGGAAAAGAATCTTGAATCCAGTTTGAATCCAATTATTTAATATTTTTAAAGGTTAAGTTAGATTTGAAATTATTAAGTTTTGAGCTTAAGACAAGAGTTTTATTACGAAGATTTAAAAATCAAGAAGAAGTAGAATCTTTAGGATTTTAAAATTCAAGCAATTGAGATTTTGAATTTTCAATAAGTAACTGAATATATATAAATATATGTGGTTTAGAGAGAGCAAAATAATAGAATAGGTAAATTTTAATCTTAATATATTTTATTATTGTTATCTCAGTTTTATTAGTACCTACTTTTAAAAGATAATCTTATAACTCAAAATTATGAATAAATCTTATTGAGATGTCACTAAAATAATAGAGTATAATTACTTATGAATCTTGCATAAATCATTGAGGATATTATTTAAGGTACTACATTGACTCATCACAGTACTACTCTTGCTAATAGGAAAATCTTAAAATTAACACTAAGCAGAAGTTATTACTTGACAACTTATTTGTGACATTCTTTCAGTGTAAACAATTAAAACCTAACCCAACATAAACTAAAAATAATGCATTGATTAATATAAACATTCCATATATGTAATTAAAAAATTAAAAATAAGTATTAATAGATAAAAATAAATTGCAAACATTACAAAAATATATTAAAATACAAGTGACACTAATAAGAGAAAATTAAGTTACAAGTGACGAGCTATAAGCTATAAGTCAACTAGTTTCTTCATATAAAGTTACAAGCTAATTGAAGTAACTTATACTAAAGGATCCTAAAATAAGCTACTTTGATGTATTTAACAAATATTGTTGGGTTGGTCAAATTAGTCCATAATGTAATCAAATAAGTTAATAAGTTTTGTTTGTCTTACCAAACACACTTTACAAGAAGATAATAATGTATTAAATTATTTATATTACTTAGGATACGTTTAGATCCGAACGCGGATTTGTCGTCACGGATCGAATGGGTAGAAAATTAATTTTTCAAGAAATAAAATATTATTAAAATACAAAAAATAAGATAAAAATTTTTCTAAAAACTTTCTTCACCAACTACAAAAGATTTACGGGTGGAAATAATTTTTCAAACATTTTACATTTACTTAAATATTAATATAAATATATATATATATAATAATAAAATAAATATAATTAATTATATAATATAAAATTATTATTATTAATAATATTTATTTTTAATAAAATTATAAAAATATATATATTATTTTTTAAAATAATAAATGATTAAAAATATATAATACTTAAATTTATAATAAAATAAAAAGTTTATAATAATTAATAAAATATTTTTATAAATAATTATAATAAAAATTATTATATTAATATATAATCGACTACGATAAAACGTAATCGATTATATATAATATATATATATATATAATCGATTAAGTTTTAAAAATAATTGATTATCTTAAAACGTAATCGATTATACGTAAATTATATACATATAATTGATTACGTTAAATATATATATATATATATAATTATTAATATTTTATAATATTATTAATAAAATTATTAATAATAATATAAATATAAATATAATTCAATAAAAATAAATTTAAATATTTAAATTATTATAAAAAATAATAATAATTTTTATATTTAATATTAAAATTATTTTAATTTTTAATTTTTTATTTGAAAAATTAATCATTTTAATTAATAAATATATTTTATAATAAATTAAATTTATGTTAAAAATAATTATTAATTTAATAATTTTGTATATATTTTTAAAATAATTATTAATTACATTAAATTAATTAATTATATTTATTTTAAATTATTAAAATAAATTTATAATTTTATATATTAAAATATTATTATATCTATTACATCATTCACAAATTTTTATAAACCTTCTATTCAAATTTTATCATCTTTCACTTAATTCAAACAACTAAACTTTTCTCTCAAATCATCACAAATCCACTTCCTCAAATCCACTCCTCAATCCGAATACACCCTTAATGATAGAAGCTTAGAATTTTGAAGTACTAATGTCTTTGTTATATTGATTAATGTATAGATATAGATAATGAATATGTCAACAATATGTTTGTCTTGTTTTATGGAGATTTTCATAGAAACATATAAGTGTATGTTGATCTTTTATTCCTTGTATTCATATCATAAATGAAGGTTAAACTTAAGAAGTTAACACTTGTTGTACATGGTTTTCAAATGTACTTAAGGCTGGGTGTCCGGAAGTTTGCTAAGAACTGAGTGTTCCGGCTTGTGATCACATTCGAAGTCTAGATGAACAAATGCCCTCTCAACTTCTGGAAGTTTCTCTAGCTTTATCTGAAGGCTCTCTCCAATGGCATGTGCTTCTTTTAAGGGTAGATCCTCGGGCAGTTCAATGTCAACCTGAAACCAATAGAACCGAAGTTATAACATCTTTTCTTTGTCAGGGCATAAGGCACTTTCAGAACTTTGAAGAGAAACCTTTTTAATGATACTAAATTTTATGTCTTATGTTCCTATACATTCAATAATTTCATATCATTCATCATTTAGAGTCAAGGCTAATATTAATTTATATATACCTTTTTCTCTAAACTAATAAAGATCTTTTAAGGACAAAACCATAATGAAGCTCCGAACTCCAAAGCTTACACTACCTCAGACGATGCAGTAATTGACCTAGTGATGCTATTTCAATGGACTTGAGATTGGAACATTAATTGTGTATGTGAGAATCAGTTCTCTTAGTCCTCGACTGGAGGGCTTGTTCTGGTACACCGAATAATCATCTATCATTACAAAGTTAAATTAAGATTCTAATCTCTTTTTAGTAACTAAGTTATTAGTTTAACCTTGTTCCGGTACATCCAATAGTCATCTATCTTTACAAAGTTAAATTAAGATTCTAATCTCTTTTTAATAACTAAGTTATTAGTTATAATATCTATAAATTTTGTTAATGACTAAAAAATGTAATTGATCATTGTTCATAATCCTTCATTCAAGTCATACATTTTCTTACACTCAAGTCATACATTTTCTTACACAAGATTCAAATTTAAGACTTTATTTAAGGAAATCAAATCCAAATCCACCCATAACAATGTTGGTATTAAGGTTACAGTCTAATATTTAACACTGCTGGAGTTTAACTTTATATGTATATACCTCCACAAAATATAGAACGCCAAATGTGTAAGCGCGGACAGTGTCAATGCGTTTAATTTGAGAGTGCATTAGAACAAGATATGTCAGCTTCTGCAGAACTTCAGGAGATGCAGCTTGTCCAACTAGTGAAACTGCAAATTTAACAAAATGAAAACCTCCACTAAATATAATTTTACATATAACATTCATGTTTACTTTTCTATATATTAAAAAGGGACAATTTTGTTGCAGTTCCTTTACTGATCTTTAAACAAAATTGAAATTTCAATTCTTTAGTAGAAGTTTTTACTATATAGATAGCAAACAAAACTCAGTTCTGGTTAAAGAACAACACCAAAGCAAAAATACTTAAAAGAACTACGTCTAAGTTTTACCTGCATTTTCCATCACAGTGCCAGACCAATTTATAATAGTGTAAATTGAAAGTAGAATAGCACCAACCGGGTCAATCCACCAGTAAAATTTATCACCAAGAACAGCCGCAACTAATCCAATCACATTTGTTACAACATCAAAGTGATGATCCTGTAAGTTGGCATTTGTAAGATGTTACAACAACCTCTTGATTTCATTCATTATTCATTGAGCAGTTTATTATCAAAAGAGAAGTACACGTACATCTGCATAGGCACGGACAATTTTGTTTCCTGAGCTTCTACAATAAAGCCAGAGTGCAAGCTTCACCAATGTTGCAAATATCATAACGGAGTACAACCATACTAGTTGGTCATAAGACATCTTTTCAGGAGCACTGTTTTCTATTAGTTGTTGTGCAGCTGTGATTAGAACCTGAAAGCCTGTATCAAAATGGATTACATGTGATGAGTTAGACTTTAAGCTCAACTCATCCTTATAATTAAATTAAAGTTTATGTTGATTTATAAATTATTGAAAAGGTTTCATTTTTAGTCAATGTAGGATGTCTAACACTATATCAAATCATTTAAGATTCTGGAAACATTATTATGTTTGTTAGGATATCTTACAAAATTAGGTTCAGTTCTCAGATTCCAGTATAATGAAAAGATGTATATGTAAATCAATGAAAAAAGAGAAAGTGAAATGTTGATGAAAACATTAAATGATAAATCAATTCAACTCACCAAGTGTCGCCATGACTGCTGCAAAGATAACTATTCCAACTGGCTGCACCCTCAACTTTCCAATTGGGTATTTATACATATTTGTATCCTTCATTGCAAGGTGGGTGAACCAAAGTATGCCACCAGCCATGAAGTCAAGCAGAGAATCCAATGTTGATGCTGCAACAGCTATTGATCCACTCCTTATAATCACATAAATCTGGATGTGTATATGATAAAACAACAAACATTAAAGGAACTTATACTAAATGAAGTTCAGGTAATCAATTGTCAGTAACTGCTTCAATATGAAATGTCACTTGTATGAAGTGAATCCTAATAACAGATTATAGATAGGTTTATAACTAATGGAACCTGAACTAATTTTAACAACTACTTTCATGAATAAATGAATATATACATCATATTAATATATCACCTTTAATGCCAATAAAGCCGCATTTGCATAATTAGAAATCTTCATTGCTCGTTCATGTTGAGCTTGTTTTTCAGTGTCTTCTACATCAGTGCAGTCCAATGTTACTATGGAGTCAACTTCTTCAAATGACTTCAGAGTAGCAAATTGTCTTTCATAATATTTTTTCTCCCCTGTGAATAAAGAAATATATCACTTCAAAGAAGAGAAAACTTTATGCTTTGGACACAGATCATGGCTCTATGACAAAGTAAAGCAATCAAGCAGCCTAAATGAAACAATCCTGAGCATCTTCAAAATTCTTCAATCAAGTAAACAAAAACATTTATGATTTTCTCCTTCCGAACGCAGAATGCAAAGCAGTAATCATTGGATGCAAATACAGCTTTCTTGCTAATTGTTGATATGATTAATTTTATGAACATGATATAAAATTACATTCCCTAATCCAATTGAGAATCACCACAACATTGAATCTAGCAAGAGAATGTTTTCAATCCATGCTTAAAACACTAAGCCATGGTACCATATAAGTCTAATACTCCCATATACCTTGGGTTAACAGGGTGGTATTGGAAAAATGATGATCAAACTGGAAGGAAGACTCAGGGTCTAGGCTTAAACGGACTTTATCAGGAAGCTTGGACATGAAAGTTGTTCTAAGGGAATTAGAAGAGTTCCCATCATGGTTATGGTTCCCCAGTAGTGGGCTTGTACTCGAATTCCAATCCATTCAATTACATACACAGCTAGTAGTACTAATGTTAGTGGTCACAAATTTTGTAAAGTTGAATTAAACTTAAATTCTATTTCTAAAAACAAACCATCTTAGATATTGTTTATACAAGCTCTTGCTGGTTGAGAAATTTAGGCATTTGACCAATTTACAATGACACTCGGGAACAAGCATGCTGAATGCTGCATGCCCCATGTTGGCACTGCAAGGTGCCTTGCAATTGTGGTTGCAATAAACTATTAAAATTGGAAGGTTTGTGCCTACATACGTCAACTTTTTTTAAAGTTGCGGTTTTGAATCTAACAACGGATGACGAAATGAGGAGGAACTGATTCTCTCTTAAATAAACATTTTTTTCAGTTGACTAGATTTTTTGTTTAAGATATCATAAGTTACATCAATTTAAACCCTTGATCATAGAAAGTGACATCAAATTTATCATTCTATCATTAAATTGATGACACTTTTTTCGTTTTGGAAGCCATAATTGAAGTAATTTCTTGAACGATTTAGACTATTAGTACTCTACGTATCTGTGGAGGCTAGTGTAGTTTCAAAGATAAAAATAACAATGTGCTCTCGTTTATTTCAAGAAGTTTAATTTCAATAAGCCTGAAGAATTTAATGTCTTGTGCCCTTTGTCAAAGTTGAGGGTTTTAGTGTACGACGATGGCAACAAGGAACTCTACGACCTTGCACAAATTACTTAAACCTCCTACCACTTGTCCTTTTCAATTTTACTTAAGAAGATACATCGTTTTGTTTCTTCTCTATATTCTTAAATTTATTTATTTTTTCTAAAATAACAATGTACGTTTCAGAAAATTGTATGGATTAATAATTACAAACTAAAGCTTTTTTTAGAGTGATTTTTAGATGTTAAGTTTCAACAATTTCAAAGACATCAATGGACTTTTATTTTTTAAAATGTATTTTAATTTTTCTCTCTCGTTTTTAGTTAAAATATGATCATGATTCAAATATGGTGGTGATGTGTTGAAGAGAATCTATTTTTTTAATAAAAAAAAATCAATAGGAAAATAATGTTCTTGATTTTAAAAAAGTTTAATTAAGTTTGAAATCTCTTATAAATTTATATATTTTCAATTGAGTCCCTATTAAAATTTATTGGTCTATTGAATATTCAAAAATTACATATTTTTCAATTGAGTCTCAACTCTTTAATTATTATGTTAAATGAGTGATGTCGAGGTAACATGGTTATTATCTTATTCCATTAAGTTGTTTTCACATGTATATATTATTACTAAACGACTTAGTTTTATGATTATCATAAAAAGTGATTTTTATTATTGAATAAAGATACATAAAAAAATACTAAACACAATATTGAATACAAAACATGCATATGATTGAATAGTAAAACAAACTTGGAAGTTAAAATTACACAAAAAAACCCAAACATAATGTTGGTAAACTACGAAATGAACGTAGGTTGAACAAACTTGGATTTGGATTTGCGTTTTTTTTTTTTTTTTCATTTATCCTTAATAAAAACCACAATTATTTTATACACAAAATTATATCATTTAATATTAACATAAAATAATATATAAAAACAATTAAGCAATGTAAAGGATCAATAACAATCATGTCACATTTGACAAAAAAAATAAATGATAGAAAGTCAGTTAATTAATTGTAGAACCAACCAGTTCAAGACCTCACTTAATTATATAAATATCCATTAGTGCCCAAAATGAAATGCTAACAACTGTCCCATATCAGATTTGCATCGTATAAATTAGGCCCACTGAATAATTTAGAAGTCAGAGAAACAATAACAAATTGTCATTGTCGCCAATTTTAAATAAAATGCCAATCGGCATTATATGGGATTTGATCATTCTTAAAACTACTAAATATTTTCTGATTGTTAATGAAATATCGATCAAATAATCATTTTATCTTTTACCCATTCAAATGCTGACCCGTAATGAGCTAGAACAACCAGCTATCACATTTTCATGACCATTTTCTAGCAAAATATTAAGTTAAAATAAAAAAGCTCATGCTGATAATTTCTTTATCAGCATAAAGAATTGGCGAGTATTTAAGCATGCTTGTTTGAATTTAAAAAAAATATATATAACTAACTCGTCCATTACGACAAACTAATGGTGGCATTATTGACAAAACACGTAAATTGTCTTTTAAAATATAAAGTAATATAGAATAGGAAAATGAAATAGACCATCAATAAACACTGAAAGTTAGGCTCAAAACTCGAGACAAAGGGTAAGAGCAAATTTGTGTCACATTATTAGGTGCCTAAACAAGAGCAAGGCGACAAACTTGAAGCTTATCCTATCAGCTCTTGCAAAAACTCAGTACCTGTGAGCCAGCTTCTCCTTTTCTAGGTAGTTCTGAACATACCTGCATCCATCCAAAACCATATTAGACGTACAACTTAACCAGCATCAGAGAGATGGATGGTCAATCAAAGCTATTTAGCTAGTGGAGAAGTGAATCACTCAAGAGCTTGAACTTATCACCATGCGATGCACTTAGAGATTCATGACAGAATCACTCAAAAGTTTGAACTATCACCATGAGATGAACTTATAGATTCATGACAGGATATATTATAGAGTAAGTTACACTAACTACTCTTTGAATTTTGTCAAATTACACTCATACATTGCTTGCTTATTCTAGCCATACATTGACATTCCTTAATTGTTTAAAAACATTATCTGTCACCACTATTACATTACACTAACTTTACACCATTGTTTGAAAAACATTACACTAAACACTTATTAGAGAAGGTACTGTAAGCAGAAAGTGTATTTAAAGCAATTTTGAATATGATTAATGTAATTTTCTATATTATAAATAAAGTAATCCAGCATTGATCTTCTGGGCTTCAAATCCAACTCTCCATAGAATTACTGGATATTTTCAGTTCAATACCAAATAAAAATCCTAGTTAAATTTTGCTTACTCATCTTTCGTTGAACTTTTAATAGATAGATATTGCAGAATGGTTGCCTAGAGTAACATCAGATTGAGGGAAGGGAATATAATTCAGTGTAATAATAAAAAGACATACATTAATGATAAGATAAGATGAATTGGAATGAACCTATTCATTCCACCCAAAACCTTTTTTTTTCCTTCTCAGTTTTTTTTTCATAGGTTATAGGTGATGTACAAAAAAAAAAATTGCACAACTGCATTGCTAATAGTAACATATAGCACCAGTGTTGTTAAGATTGCATAATATTGCACTTCCCTGTGGGAGCTTCAATTTAATTATTTACCACCAACTCAGATTAAAATTATACCAACATCAAGCAAGCTACCAAATCACTGAGATTTTCATAAATCTAGACACGCTGCCATTTAAGTGGCAGGGCTGAGCAAACGATTAAAGTAAGTTGGTTGGTTATTGACTTATTGTGAGTGATGTAAATACATTTCAGTCGGTAAAGACTACGCACCACTTAATAAATAACGGCAAAATAGAGAAAAAAATATTAAATGCTTCCTAGAAATTATAAAATGCCTTAAAGGATCATCGATATCTTCTAAATGATGTCTTGTATTAAGGACCAGAAGGAGTACTATGCCACATTTTAAGAGTGCCTGGTCTTAGGCAAATCTCGGGGCTATCTCTACTCCCAAACCACATTTGTCACGGGGTTCTGTCGGGAACTTAGCTGGTGATCCAGGCAATATATTATTTGTGTGTTCAATTTAATAATTGTTTCTTCAAATCCCCAAGCCTGAGTTTACATGACTAATGCGTAAAACTATGTTTGGCCAAATGGAGTTCCAAAGCAGAAACAATCAGACTAAGTTGCCGGTAGTGAATAGGGCCCCGTCAAGGCTCTCTGCCCTGCATCCAAGTCACTGACTTGTAGGTGGGTGGCTGGATGTTACATTGAGATAAGGGTGAGTGTATTTTGACTCTGTTGAAGCACCAACTTAGTTTTTACTTTTACCAACTAACATGTACGGACCAAGCCCCAGAAGTACTAGACTATTACAATCTTTAACCCTCGGGAAAGCACACATAGAGTCTTGATTTGCGTTTGTGGATGTTTGGGCTGTCTTCTAGTTTCACTTGCCTTATATTCATGACTAGTACAATTATAACCATGATTATATTATAAATTGAGGTTAATTAAATTTTACTCGCAAAAATCTTTAGGTTATGTGTTTATCCTATTCCTCTCCTTCCAATTTCAACACCACCAACCCTACGGTGCAGTTAAAAGATTGACTAAAGCTTCAAACAATTAAAGCCACTAATATCCAAACGACACCAACAAAAACATGGAGGAAAAAAATACAGAGAAATTAATTGTAAGAAAATATGCTAATACAAGACCAATTCAGGAGAGGATCGCATCACACGCTTACTCTTATTGACCACACACACAAACACAAGGACAGATTTGATATGCTCAGATACAAAATCAAACATGCCAAAACAGATTTGCCAAACTTATTTAAGCACGTCATCTACTAATTCAGGATTTATAGAAACAGATTCGTTCCTTTTTCCCTAACAAATAAGAATAACGCCTTCTTCCAGCAAGGTTCGAGACCAATTCAGGTCCAAAACCAACAACAAAACATTTAACTGTTCATCGACATTCGACTGAATTCACAACGATAAACAAATAATACATAATCATTGGGCAAAACATAGAAAGAGGGAAACCCTAACATAGAGAGAGGAAGAGAGAGTTAAGTGCAGGTGCCGACGAGGGGACCGATAAATTCCGGTTCAAAACCAACAACAATGTTTAAGCGTTCATCATTACTCGATTGAATTCACAAGGACAAACATATAATACATAATCATGGCTTAACAAGGAAACCCTAACACAGAGAGAGAAAGAGAGGGAGAGATTTACGTGTAGGTGCCGACGAGGGGACCGAGCAAGAGAGTGGCGCTGATCCAATTCTCGGAGACCTTGTGATGAATCTTCGTGGGCAGGTCCTTCCAGAGACCCGTCATTATCTTCTGCTGGAAAGGGGAGAGAGCGTAGATCACCGATTTCACAGGCACAATTTGTTTCCCCATCTTCTCAACTACCGCACAACCACGCAACACAGATCAATCAATGTGAATCTGAAACCAAATATGAACCTAATTTGTAAATTCAGTTCGCTCTCGTATTGGGTTTGGAATTGGATTGGATCTTCTCTCTCTGCCCAGTCCAGTCCAATAAGACACATCTAGAAAACACCGGAACAAGTGACATACTTTTCTTTCCTCATTTTCAATTTAATATAATTTAATTGTATAAGTCTTTTTAGCTTCTCTATCAAAAAATATAAATTAAAATATTTTGTAAGTATTTGCTTTATTAGTTCATGTTGGGTTAAACAATTTACTTTTCATTGAATTTTCAACAAATTATCAATTTAAAAAAACCAGTTTTGTAGCTTCATTTTAATTCAAAAAGATTATTATTAGAATGCTTGTTTTAAATTATAGAGAACAAATATTTTGCTTGGAGGTAATTTACTTTTGTTGTTCTAGCTTTTGTATACAATATACTATAAAGAAAAAATAAATAAATATTCAATACTAATATCAATTCAATATTTGATTAAATTATATATTATCGTTTTTGGTTACTTAAAAAAAATACACAAATATTGATCTCACCCATGCGTATCGCAGTAGTGACTTATAAAAGAAGGTATTCCATTCAATTATTGTTCTTATTTTCAAAATCACAGTTTCGTGTATGAAACAACTAAAACCGAACAAATTCAATAGAAAATGCTGTCATAGTCATGGACAACTAAAAGTATACTAAAATAATGATGATACATCAACTCACCTTAATTATTGATCTTATTTAGTTACAAAGCAGACCTTAGGCTCATTTTATATGATGATTGGATAAAGAAATTATTATCAATGGTATTAAACTCAATCTTTTAAAAGATTTTGAATAAGGATGATTAAGTGGACTGCCCTTAATTCAATAGAATAGGATGATATTTTTAGTATGTATTCCTGTTAATTTATATAATTTAGATTAAAATAAAAATTTAAAAGGATTAAAATTTGTGTATTATATTGTCTAAACAAAATAAATATATAATAATAAGATGTGGTTTGGCATAAGGATGAAGAATCTGGTGGTGGCTAGGGATATGATGGCCCCACTATGGACTTGTAGAAATCTAGAATAGTTCCACTTTACAAAGACATGCGTTAATAAGTCAAGCCAAAACAGGACTAGTTTGGCTCAGTATAGCTACAGACAACAGTGTCCATGTCTACTGCATTAACCTCAGAGGCCCCACCAACAACACAAATCATCGTTAACATATATGACTTAGATAACAAAACACTGTTACTGTGTCCAGAAAAGTACATACTCTCTCATATCAACTCTACTTTCCATGCAATCATGAACCAACAATAATAATAATGATGATAATCAGTTTGTAAGTTCCAACAGAGTTGTGTTTATAGACATTGCAGATATATATACTAATCAATCGGTCAAAATATATAATAATGAAGTTTTCCTAGTTTACAAGTCTATTGGTGCAATTGATTGTGACTTAATATGTACCCCGGTTTTGTTTCCATCTTTTTGCGAAGTTTTCTTGTTGCTGCTTCACAGAATTTACATCAAATGACACATTTGGCAATGTGGACACACTATTGGTCTGTTTTGGCACGTTTCATTTCATTGGAGGTGAATGTGGAGGGACTGCCACTGAGTTGAGGACTCTCTTCTCTAAAATTGGAATTCAGCATAGCAAGTTCTCTTAGTTGTTGCCTTTTGTAGAGGTCCTGTGACTCATCCTGCACATGCAATGGAGGAGAATAAGATGTACTTCTATACAACAAACACTTTACCCTTGATCTCACTTTGGTTGCAGCTTGACTCATTGAACATTTTGCTGCAAAGAAGACCCTTTTAGAGTATTGATTATCTTAAGTGAATTTGCTGAACAGAACAACAACTAAAACCAGAACTTTTCAAAAGGAAATTAAGTTTTCAGATGACCTGAAAATTATTTTCTTAATTATAAATCCGAGTAATTGTTGCTACTACAATAAATGATAACAATACGACATAATTGATAAGTCCTTGCATAAAAAAATGTCTAGGTAGGAAAGTAGAGACAAAATATCTAATTGCTGAGTAAAATTCCAAATTCAGCATTAAAGTTAGAACAATAAAGAGATACCATGGGTTTAAGGAGCTCTTCTATGATGTCCTGTGCTTGCCTCAGCCTTATATCAACAATATTTACAGGTAATTCAGCCTCAATCAAAATGTGCAGCGGCTCATTTAAGTGCTCATAGCCCGGTCTTCCCCTTAACAACTCTTCCTTTTTATTATAAAAAAGGTAGACAGTTATAATTAAAACAATATTAGTGAAGAAAAACACAAAAGAAAAAGTATCAACAAATTGAAAGGAAAAGCAACTGTGACATTAGATTAGGAACCAAGAAGCTGCAAGTTGAAAAGCTTTAAAAGAGATGACACCTTATCAAGTTCTTTTATTGAACCTTTCCCTCTGATATATACACGGCAACCTGTGGTAGCCTCCACTCGCTTCAGTGAATTACCCCTAGGGCCAAGAAGCCGTCCAACAAAATTGAACTGAAATTTAAGCTAAGCTTAGTGACTCAATTCTGAGTAGAACACCATAAAACTAATAGAACATGGTATGAACCTGCATAAGGTCACAGAAAAATGCACTAAAATGTTCTACATTTCTTCTTACATTTGGATAGCTGTCATTAGCAATATCCAGGCGCAATATCCTCTTCACAATGTTGGAGCTCGGTACACCTGATGCTGCTTGCCAATCTACGTTTAGTCCCTGAACTCCAGCTAACCCCTGATGTAAGATTGAACATAACCTCTTAGCAAATGAAATGACCAGTGAATGAAAAGAGAAAAAAGAAGAAAGGATAAATAAAATGGAAGAGGGATAGTGATACACGATGGAAAGAAATTAAGTTTTAGCTGCTCTGTTTCAACTGAAACGGATTAAGGAACCAACGCAAATTTCACAAATATTGACAAAATTCATGTCATAAATTAGCAACTACAAAAGTTTTAGCTGTTAGATGAACTCACATATGCCTCCTCACACAAGAGAGAGCATAGATAATGCATTGGTTCACCTTCCTTGTACTGAAATTAAACATTTTACTAAAAGAATGCGGCACTATGATCACTTGGTTACAAAGGATTTAATACCTTGTCATGAACAAAGGAATCCAAAAGCTTACAGTCTTAGATAAAGGGTGAAAACAAATTAATGGTTTTTGTATAATATTTGTAACTATTGTCACCTATACAGTGCGACAAATAGATAATTTAAGAATCTAAGTACCTGAAGTTGTAATAGGCTTAGAGATACATTTTCTTTACAATACAACGATAGCTTATAGGTTAACAATGAAGCAAGAACAAATAGGAACTAAACAGAAAAGAGTAACGGAGGATGATCAATAAAACAAGAACAGAACATAAAATTAAAGTACTTACTTCATGTGACATGCTGTTCCAACCTGTAAAATTTGGTTGTATGTCTAAAGAAGGCATAAGGTTGGGTTTGGGGCTTCCGAACTGCACTCTATCATAGTCACTGAACCCTTGGTTCTGCATCAATCCATTCTTTCCAGAAACCCTTAAAATCTCTGATAATGAAGTTACATTGAATATAAGAATGAGAGCATAGAAAGATACCTTACTAATGTAAGTTTTCAAATACGAACACGAAGGAGTAGTACCGTACTAGCAAACACATACAATTCAAACCATGGTTATGAAAACAAAAATGCTTGAGCAAGCATTAATAGTAAAACTGATCAGTTAAAGTTTGCTGTAATCATTAAAAAGAATGAGCCTAATTTATTTCTTTTACTATAGTGGAGTGTCTTCAATTCAACCAAACATTTTGTTCATTGTTTGAAACATAATAGAGATAATTATAGACACGTATTGTTGCGGAGAGTCACGTCTTTTGGGACAATTTAAGGATTTTGTTTCCTCTCGACATTTTTTTATCGTCGTTGCTTTTATGTTATCCGAAACTCACCAACTAAGACGATCGATTCCTTCTTGGTGAATATATTTGCAGATAAGAGTTCTATAGAACCATGTTGAAGTTTGCTATGATCACATATATAGGAGACCAATCTGTTTTCAACGATATAGACTTCTAATTCCCTTAGCAATTATTAGTGATAACAGAGCTAAGTATCAAGAAGTAAATTGAAATAAAATCCTTCTATACTTCAACCCGGTGAAAAGTTCGTAACTAATTTGAAGGAGTTACAAAAGGAAAGTGAAAACTAGTCCATGTAATGAGAAAACTGGGTTTTTAGAGACTAGGCCAAATTCACCTGAAACAAGAGGTCAGTTGCAATCAATGGAACAACAAAAGGGAGAAATTCTCGACAACAGAAACCTTGGAAGGTTTTAAGAAACAGCCTATGATCGCAATTTTGGTCTCAAAATCAGGGTAATTTACTATTTGCAACCGCAATTAAGACCGCATCATCCAAATTTTGTCTCGAATTCCCCACAATATCAAGGATTGAAACAAAACCGTAATCACAACCTCAATTTAAAACTATATGACACAGAGATTTAGAATAATCAACCTTGATTTAAGAGCCTGGTGCATAAGGGTAGGACTTGCATGAAAGGTCCAAGCTTCTGGTGTTCTGCTAGCAGCTCCGTTAAGTACTGACTATAAAAACGTGAATAAGAACATGCATCCAGAAGTTAATTGAAGAGCTCATTTGCATATAACATAGGTACCTAAAAATCAAAAATTTTCAGAAAAACAACAGAAGAAGAATCACCCCTCAATTTATATACCTTTCAACATCAAAACTGCTTCTCATGTTTATGTTTGGAGAACTGGCCCTTGCCGTTGAGGGTGAGGAAATCTGATTATACAAACCAGACATCAATTCTTCAAGAATAAGGACAGCAATATTGCACAGAAAGACTAAAGAAAATTGAAGGTTTTAAGAGAGAATAAAGGGTTGATTGAGATGGGCTTTGGCCTCATAGATCCTATTAGAAAAACACAGAACCACCTCACTTATTTATGTTTGAAAGAGAAGAAGAGAAGATAGTAATGGAAGAAGGAAAGGTACAAAAACTAGAAATATACATGGAGGGCCACCTTCTGTTGCTGAGTAGTAAAAGCAAGAGTTAAAGGGTTTCTCTCAATCTATCTATCCGTCCCTCTCAGGGTGTGTTTTAATTGTTGTTTTGTTGACTTCCGTTGCATTTGCAGTGTTGGATCATTGTATGTATGTTTTTCTTCACAAACAGATAGATGTTAACACATTTATCCCACAATAATTTCAAATGAATGATAAATAAAACACTTAATTTCAATAATAATTTCTGATCATCTAAAACTTTATATCAATAACATATTTCCTTCTATGAAAAATGTTACTTTTAGGAATAAAAAATAAATTTTGAATGAAGAGATATAGGGTGGTAAAAAGAAGATATGAAAGGACTTGAATCTTCAGTATATTTTGGAAGAGCAAAAGGCAAAAGGACTTTGCTTGGGTGATGTGACCATGAGAGTTGTGAGGGTAATTAAAATGGCAAAGCAATGATTGAAATGGTGAAGCATTCATGCACGCACGCTCCAATAAGGGTGCGTGGAGATAGATTAGGTTCAATCAGTAACAAAGAGGAAGCTAGCAAAGATAGCAGAGTAGGGTTACCTGTGTGGGTCAATCGCACCAGATCATGATCACCTATACTATTTCAGACCAATCATCTCATGTTTCACGCTTCTATACTTACCATGTAACACAACATAAATAATAATAATAATAATAATAATATTATTATTATTATTATTATTATTGTTAGCATCTTAGTTTTTCTGATATAATATTTATTCACAAATTTAATTATTAGTAAATTTTAATAAAAAATTGGGAGGGCATAAAGAGAGCTGCTACTAACTTGACAGCTTAATTGCTATTATTAATTGATTACCAAAATCAACTTGTATGCATTTGTTTGAAATATCATACCATTAATGTTAAGCCATTTGTTTTTATTCAACCTTCTACCCATTTCTTGTCTTACTCGAACCAACCCTACTGACCTACCAGTACAATTCTCTTTTTATTCACACTTTATAGCCTTTGGGAATCAGTATATATACATATATATATTAATTTTGTCACATAACAAACGATAAATTATTTAATTTTTAAATTTGGTTTGATATCATGAATTAAATTTATTGCCAAGAGACTTGGAGGTATCTTTTCATTCATTCCATTTTCCTCTTCACATCATATATGACATATTTTATGAATCTACATATAATATACTAACTATTCCCAATTGCATGTGTTGTCATCTACTGTCATGAATTAAATTTAATGTGAAGAAGGCATGGTTAGAAAGGTCTTCCATTTTTTTCTTTGTCATGTTAATTAGGATATATAATATAATGTTCCAATGAGACCACACAATAGAAGGTGTCATTGGATTCTAATTTCTAGGGACTCTGAGATGTGGTTGCAGCAGAAAATGAATGAATGGAACGTGCATGTTGGGGCCAGGGTCAGGGACGATAACTTAGATAGGTCACAGTTATGTCACTTATGGGCATTGCATTTTATTCACTCTTTCTTTTCTAAGAATTTACTTTGTAGTGCCATTACAAAAGTTTACTCAATTTTTAAATATATTATAGTCTAGTTTAAATTCTTTGAATATAATTTTATGTTTTTTAAAAAAAATTAAACAACCGTTGATATATTCTATCAGTGAATATTTGTAATTGTTTGCTTATTTTTATGTGTGTTCATTTAGAAACTTAATTATTTTGTATATCCGGTGACGACAACAAAGTTTAAATTTAGGATATATTGTATAAATTACCCATACTGAAGTAAACTAGTGGCTATAAAAATTAACTATAAAACGGGTAATTAGTTAATGAGATTTTTAATATATGAGAATGCCAATTTAATCTTTCTACCGAATGAAGAAAAAAAAAACTAGTTTAGTTTATGATTCGGTAAAGAAAATAAATTATTTCTTGAATATTATATCTTAATCATATCTGATTCTGTATGTTTCTTGCTTCAAAAGATTACTGAATGGTAACCTTATATTTACGAGTGACCTAATCCATAAAATATAAATAATAAAATAATTTTTTATTCATCATTTATCTTTCTATTCATTTACTATACAGCCATATACCTCAAAAATCCTTAAAATAAAATTTTATATATATATATATATTATAAAACATCTTATATAAAAATTAGTTACTCATTTAAAAATAATTTATTTTCACCACTCTTTACAAGAGAATCTCTTTTAGTATTACATATAATTATAACAATTAAAAAACAAACACACGTTATATAACGGTAAATGGACGAAAACTGAACAAATCGTCATGAAACTCATTTCATCATATATATATATATATATATATATATATATATATATATATATATATATATATATATATATATATATATATA
>Ga0099825_1004460_pt1 | contig 18338 bp, 6 predicted proteins | sample SiratroredBW_FD_76838 | JGI IMG/M metagenome (GOLD analysis project Ga0099825, IMG submission 76838) | Root nodule microbial communities of legume samples collected from California, USA - Siratro red BW | ecosystem: Host-associated > Plants > Roots > Nodule | place: USA: California | collected...
GCATTTTGTTGTATCAAATAGTTAAAAACTTTAATGTAGTTTGGTTCTATTGGAAATGCATGGGGATTAATATATAAAAGAATTACAATTTTTTTTATAAACCCATGCTATCACTGTAAAATTGGACATTTTTCAGGTTGATATTTAAAAATCAAGAATCATCTATTATAAGATGAAAAATATTATAAAAAAAAAAAACAAAAAAATTGGAAATCAAACTGAATTCATATAAAAAAACACTCTTAAAAAACATACTAAATATGACCCATATTATTTAGGAGATAATTGATATATGTATAAATATATTTTCTTTAACTTCTAAGATTCTTTTAAAGATACAATAGTAATAGAGTGTTAAACTAAAATAAACAATACCAATGTGATAGTGGAAAAAGGATTAGAACTTGGGTCCTTTGACTTTCATTGTAGCATTTGGTGTCTTAACTTTTTTGCAGTTTGTTAAAATACTAGTCGTCATAAAATTCGAGACTACTTAACCTAATAAGCTTAACCTTATCCCCGCATTAATTCCGAGTCTCTTTATCGTAATCTTTTCAATAATTATTCGGTCCAAACTATAATAAATAAAGAAATTAACAAATGCAATGCATGGACCAAACTAACCATAAGTTAAAGATGCACCACCCATTATGTTGCATTTTAAATTATGGAGGCTCAATCCACAATTGTATTTTGATCTTTGAACGACCCTATATTCTTAACACTCAAGTCTGTCTTTAAAGCATAGCCCGGCTTTAGAATCTACTTTACCAAAAGAATAAACAGCACTTAAAATAAGCATTAATGAAAAGCCATTTGCTAGGTACGAACTACGTGCATTAAAAAATAGGTTGAGTTGCAAACTTTATGAAGTTTATACATAAATTGTAGTTAGACATTGTCATAAATAAAGACAGTAATTAATTAGTCTGACTATTAAAATAATTGTTGTATGCTATTTTTCAAAGGAGATAATAAAGTTAACCAAGTACAATTTTTTTATAATGTGAAGCATGTTATTAGAATAACACAGGAGAAAACATACCACAATGTTTTTCACTGAATAGAATATTCTATTTTATCAATCAATGGAAACATAAATCATATTATATATTTTTAATTAATATACTTTTCTTTTAACTTTTTTTTTTCTTATCACCCAACAATAAATCAAATATTCCAATCCATTTATAAAAATTCGCAAAAGTGTAGACATTTAAGTTTTCTATTACTAACATAAAATAAATCATATATTTGACATGATGCCAACAACAATACTAATGTTATATATGTATTGTCACTCTAACTAAAATTTCTGTCATTTAACCTGACGTTAATACTGATATTATATATAAATTGTCACTCTAACTAGAATGTTTATCATATATAATCATGTACTATTCGTTTTATGCAACTGCATCCAAATATTTTTAACATTTTATAGCTCGAGTTAGATCTTGAATTTTGGTCCACTATCACCAAGATTGGACTAGATTTAATGTCATTCTTGTTGTGTTCTTGTAACACTTACACCACCTCCTTTTTCATATTCTCTCCCTTTTCCACTTCCCGTTTTGTTTCCATTTTTGCCTTTGTTGCGGTAACGCTATAGTTTTATATACCTCCTATAAATTAGAACATACCTTCCTTGCTCCTCCAGCAGACATTAGTGAGTGATGGATTGCAAGTAAACAAAGTTGTAACCAACTTGTAATATAATTATAAATAAAAGTCAATTCCTTCTATGTGTGGCTGTAACACAACACACCATCTTCACTACACTCCACAAACTTAATAACAACATACCTAGTAGCAATTTAGTTACAGTTCTACTAACTCAATCCTTCACACACAAAATACTACTTATCACAATATGTCATCTAAGCTAAAAACTTAATGCAGTGTAAAGGAAAATAGTACCAATCAGAATATGTGTAGGGATTTTATGTTTTATTCACAGTCATTCTGTGCCAAACAAAATATTTCATCTACATTCACTCTTCCTTCCTTGAAGATAATGTTATTTCTATGACACCATATTTTCCATATAACTGCCACCCACATCCTTTTCACACTAGATTTTGGTATTTAATAAGTCCTGTTAGGTAAAAACTTGGAAATGGTTAACTATATCATATTGTCTAGCAATATATACCCCACCCAATTATCATATTTATCTCATCTTTTTCACAACACTACAATTGATGAGTAAGTGAGCAGTTGTCTCCTCTTGATTTTGGCAGAGAGGACACGATAAACCTTTTAATGTTATTCCTATTTTGACCAGCTTCCTCTTTATAGTCAATCTGTCTAGCATTACTCTCTAGGTGAAAAATTGTGCTGATGGTGGGACTCCAAAATTGATTAAATAAGTGAATGTTCAGTTTAGTATTTGAGTTATGGAGTGCCTTATAACCTGACTTGACAGTGTATATCTCCTAATTCCCCAACCATTGAAATTAAATATAAGTTACGAGACTTTTTTTTAGCAATTTAGATGCAAAACATCTATCCTCCCAAAACCTCAAAGCTTTACCATTCCTTAAGACCCATTTTACTTTACTCAAACAAATTTAATTGAGCACCTTGTCCACACACTAAACATAAATCTCTTAATAAATTGAAAATTATAACCATTAGACCGGGGTTTTTTATGCTTTCATATTGACTAATACCCCTAAGTATTTCTTGCTCCGATATATCTCTGCAAAAAATGTTTACTTTCGATAGAAAATTAACACCATCTAAATCAACCTTTAGACGAAATTGACTCAGAATATATTTTTAAATTATTATTTCACTTCCCTTCTCACCTAAAGCCACTCCTCACATTATTTCCTATTTATTTTTAAACCTTTAAGCTCATTGATTATTCTTCGCCATTTAATATTAGAAAGCTAATACTTTGTATTCATGTCCCAACTTAAACCATGCACTTTTTTTAACTACTAATTAATGCTTTTAATTTTGATAGACTTGAGAAGATGATGTAAGACTCAAGAATATTTAATTAATAAATTTTAAAATGAATTATTTATGATGATAACTATAAATAAAAGTTAGATGTTATTCTCTTAATTTTTTTTTTCAAACTTTAGTTTTTAAAAAATATTTCTCTTTACATTCTCTCTACCACAACATAGATTTTTAATTGTGATTTCCTTACTAGATTAGATTCCTCTAAATTTGATAAAGTAGATTGAGTTGGATTGAAAGTAAAATCTACTCTAAGTTTTAAGTCTTTCCTTCTTAGAGAATATGTTAAGAGAAGGTGTAGGAATGAATTTTTGAAGACTTATCTGAATTGAAAGAGTTGTTTAGAAAGCTTTAAAGACCCTTTTTAATAAAACATGTTTTCGTCATTAATATAGGTTATGGTGACAATTCTTTATTATTCAACATGTTTTTAATTAAAGTAATAAAAATTACTTATTATTTTATATTAATTAAAATGTCTTTCTATATAAATTAGAAAATCTCATATTTCTTAACACATCAATACAAATAAGAAAAAAAATAAATAAGATAACAACTACATCACTCAATTACTAGAAAAATTAAATTATAAAATCTCAATTAAAAAATTATCAAAATTTTATATATTTAATAAACTAAAAATATTTAATAAAAATTAAATTAAAAATATTCAAATTTAGTAAGGATTTAATACTTAATTAAACATAACTTTATCTATCAATGTTGTTTCGGTTGATGTAGTTTATAATTTGAAAAATGTTCAACTTTTCTATATTAGCGTATCAAACTATTTATTAATTTTTTTTTATAGTTGAAAGATTTTATTTAAATTTAAAACACTAATTTAATTGTTGTAAAATTTCTGAACTATTTACCTTCTCATTCATGAAATATAATATAATTGAATCAGACAGGATCTATCTTAAGATTTGATTTACTGAGGTGTTTTGTCTGAGTTAAGGTCTTGTTTGTTCTTCAACACATTTGTCCTACGTACCTCGCCACACGACTACATTAAGCACCCAACTTTAAGCCGTCAATGGGGCTCTTCAAAGTCATTACTAATGACTTACAAAATAACAAATCACCATTTTAATAAAATTATATATATATATATATATTTTGATAAATTGTTTTATTTTTAACTTTTGTAAAATCACCCTTTTCAATAAATTTTACATAAATGAAATCTTATTAATTTATTACTGAAGTTATTATATTTATTGATATATGTGTATATACACCATTAATATTTAGTTAAATACTGTGATAACCCTTAAATTTATGCTGAAATGTTTAGATTATAATGCAAAATATTAAGTCTCCTAAGCTAGTAAGTAATTTTGAACGTTGATGTATTCTTATATGATGAAGATTTACTTTTTCAAGAACATACATTTCATTAAATATTTTCCTTTGAATCTCAATTTAATTAATAAGTATGAGATAACCAATGTACTATGTTCATATTTCGAAGATAGTTACGTTAAACGAAACCAACTTTGTTTTCTTCAAAAATAATAATATTATTGTTTCTTTGAAAATTGGAATTTCTCTTTGAAACGAAATCAAACCACACCTTATATATTTACAATTATGCCAAATATATCGTGATAATTTTTTTGTATATTTTTAAAATAGAGTACTAACACATTTTTCTTCTTACTTCTCACTTTTATTTCAGAGAGATTCAGATAGATATATAGGTGTGCATAGGGTAGTACAACTACAAGAGCGTAGAAAAAAAATATTTGTGACATTAATTATACAGTTCATATATGATTATCTGAACTAACTAATGTGAAAACCCAGTATTACATTAGATGTATTCTTCCGATCATAAATATTTTTATATGGAAATTACTCTTTACACAATCATTTTCTTTACACTTTTTTTTTTTTTTTATCGAAATCTAATTATAGACGATGGTTCAGCTTTTTCTAAAGTTTTAAATTTTGAAACAGTACTTAGAAAAACTTTCTAAACTTTTAACTTCAAAATTTATTTAATATTCTTCTTTAAATTTAATATTAAATGACTTTTAAAAATTTAGTACTCTTATAATTTTTTTTTTATTTTATAAAAAGTTTATTACAAATATTTAATGACATTTTACAAAATTTACTGGAAGCTCATCCTTTACAAATTTGTATAAAAAAATTTACAAGAAAATTTATACTAAATACCAAAAAAAATAGTGGTGTACATTTAGATGTGATTACTTTGTTTTGAAAATGGTTTTTGATATACTTCAAAATTAAATTTCAAAAAATGATGTAAAAATAAAATTTAAGGGAACTATAGTAAGACAAACAATATGTTAAAAGCAAAAAATAATTAACGTTTGCATTTCACTGGTTTTACATAAATATTTGTAATTAAAAAGTATACATAAAAATAAAAATACAATACGGATTGCACCGATTCTGCACTAGTTTGTAGTTTGTAGTTAATTAAAGTTATTCTCTGTTTTCTCCTGCACGGATTGCAAAAAATGGGAACTCAAAATGTTTTATTTTTGTTTAGAACAAATTTTTTAAACCTGAAGAAAGATATTATATATATTTTTTTCTCTTTTGATATTTTTATTTCTTTTCTTCTATCATATATTTCTTGAAATCCAACTGTAAAGTATAAAATATATCAGTAAAATAAAATCATAATTTATAGTCTTAATAAAATTTTAAAATGGACATAGTATCTATTTGGATATATTCAAATTCATATAAAAAAATGAATACATGTAATTTATTTTTTATAGAAATAGTGGTTACAAGTGATTATTAAATTCCTAACCTAGAAAATTGATTCTGTATGGTGAAATATAGTTTAAGTAGGAGTTAGATCCAGAGAAACCATGGTTGTAGTTGGAGTATTAGAATTGCCATTATTTTCTCCAACATAGTTGTACTCTCATATTCAACACCTCGTAAGTTATTGAAAGGCATAAGATCAACCCCTGGTGCCCTCCCTCAGAGTAGGACAAATCTCACTCAATTTGTCGGTTTTGATTAATCAAATCTAGTTATGTGTTGTGCACCTGCCTTAAATGCCCCATTCTTAATTTTCATATCAAAATTATTTTCTCAATTTTGTCACACTATACTGTCAACTATCTACTCCAAACATTTGCATGTGTTCTCACGTTTTTTTAAAATATTTTGCTAGATGTCACCGAAAAAAATAACATTTTATTACAAATGCTTTGTTTCTGTGATTTCTTGAATATTATAGTATCTCATATTATCACTATAAACAAAACTATTAGTTGTTTTCTCGCACTCACATGAATGTCTTAAATTGTTCCTATGAAAGAGAGCATCCAATTGGTAAATCACTGAAAAAATGCAACTTAGTTCTGCCACGTTAAAATTTTTGAGAACCATAACTGAAAAACACCGTAGGAGCCAAAAATGTTGTGGTCACCTCCACTCACCTCACAGTGAGATATTCAGATTCTAAGTCATGACGTGTAAAATGTTATACAAATGTGACGTAATTTTGTAATTAAATTTATATAAGAACCAAAAATTACTTATTCACATAAATGTAAGATCCAGAACATATTTCAAACTATATAATAATATTATCTTACCTTTTTCTAATACATGGTTATGTTATATTACTTCACTCCTGCATACAATCTTCATAAATTTACCATTATGACTTTACTCCATACACAGTTGCTCAGTAGCATGTGTTATAGTAAACGTAGAAATGAAAAAGATGATTAAAAAGGGTGGAGCAGTGAGTTTTAGGGAGTTATTTTTGATGATGAAAAATACAAGAGCATAGCATATATGTGCACTGCCACACTGCTATGGTATAAGTTGTAATGAAAAGTATCCTGCAGTTAGAAAAGGTAATGAAAATGGCAGGCACATAGAACACGGGAAAAAAAAACGAAAACCCAACAAAGACAGTGACATAAAGCAGGTGAAATTACAGGGTATTTAATGCCGTGGCATAAGAAAACCGGTGGGTGGCTGTGTGTGTTATGCCAGCAATGAGCAGTGGGGAAGAAGTACTACATTGCAATCACTAAACTCACCTACCAAAAGAAGGATGAGGATAATTCAGAGTAGCATTCTACAAATGAAAGTCTGAAAAAGTTCAATTAATCAAAAGAAAAAGCTTATTTGTGTCATCTAAGCTTTGCAAAAGACTCTTGTCTATTATGATGAGTCCATGATATCAGTTTAGAATAAATGGTACTGGTCTGACTTCCTTTTCCCTTTGCTTGGTACACCACACTGTTGAACTAAAAATTATTGCTATATTCTTCAAATCAAACCTTTTTCTCTCTTTATGTAATGTGATGCTAAGAAGATATGCATTTCTCTTATTAATTGTTTTAAATAATTATGTATGGTCGTGGAAATAGAAGTCCTTTTTATCTGACATTTATCAGAGTCCTTTCTAAGGAACTACAAGTCTTGAAGTGAGAAGTCCCATAGTAGATAATTAACTTTCTAGATTTACACATTTCAGCTATCATTTTTTTTTACCAAAACTATGTAAAATAAGCATAAATTTGTGTGTGGTGTGTATGAGTTGATGAGTAGTTGGAAGGGTATCCTACACCTTTAATTTCTGAAATGTTTGTTTTATAGAATGAAGTTGATAGGATATGTTGAAAGCTAAACTGGAGACAAGTTTGGAAAAATTAATTTAGACAAGTATTTAAAAAAAAATCTGAAAAGAGTAATGAAACAAAGATATTATTTTGAAAAAAAGTTGAATAAATGAGGCAAGACTTGATTTGGGAGCTTTTAGCCTGGATTGCATGATAGTACTTTGTTTGAAATTTTATCTTGAAATGAAAAAGTGATTGATCACGAGCCTAGTCGTGGTGCTCCAACTCCGCGAATCACGCAGCCATTTTGGGAATTAACAGTCACATGGAACGGTAATCACCAATTAGCAAAGCATGTCCAAGAATAGAAACTGTAATTATAAAAAAACTCCAAATATCATTCATGTCTCCGTTTGGAAAAAATGTCTCACACCACTTTCATTAGTCCAAGTTAGTCAAATTCAGAATCAAGGGAACCAAACACAGGAAACACAAGAGAGGAAAGCTCTATCATGTCAATTTTATTAACTGCTATTCACTCCGAGAACAACAGATAAAAAAAAAAAAAAACTTCAGGACCTTTTTTTTAATTGTGGCCTAATCTTGATACAAGTCAAAGCGTAAAAATATTAAAAAAAAAAAAAGCCGCTAGCGAGAGTCTTGCGGCGGCTGCACCTTGCAGGGACTGGGTGGCAGACTGGTCTTTCCGGTAGCAACAAGACGTTGCACGAAGCTCTCGATTCTGTTAGCGTTAGTTTCCTGCAGTAACCGTTTTCCCCCAAACGGTAACGATTCCAACACTCTCTCGTTCAGCACCTTCTCTTCTTTTCCTTCTCCCAAACCGAACGCCTGCACCATCAGACGCCGTCAAGTAACTCCGTTAAAAAATGGTTATATTACAATTTTATTAGTATGAGGAAGTAGAGCGCAGTTCACTGAGACCGAGGCGATTCACTGAATGGAATTTCAATTAAAGAGAGTAGTGATGGCGTACCTGAATCCTGACATAATCCGTACGATTCCAGCAGAAGGCGTTGCCTAACATCTGGTCAACGGTCTCGGAAACGCCATCGAGCGCAATGTCAACCACCGCCGACGTGGAGCACTCACCGGCGGTGTCTATCCTCTTAGCCGGCGCACCGTTTCCGATCGAGAGCACGAGGAGATCCTCCACGCCGTTCACCGACGGGAAGTCGCGCTTGTTGTGGAGGACGTGCGTGACGGCCGCCGCGGCCGGGTTGTTCATCACCAGGCCGCCGTCGACTGCGGCGCACGAGGTCTTTCCGTCGACGGACGCGAAATGGAACGGCGCGAAGAGGCCTGGAGTGGCTGAAGTGGCGCGGCACGCCTTCCAAAGCTCGAAGTTGAAACTCGGCGACTCGGAGGCGTCGGCTCGGGAGAACACAAATGGCGCAGAACTCTTGAGGTCAAAGCAAGGGATGAGCAGAGGCTTACACGTATCTTTCATAGTCAACAACCGTCGCTCTTCCTCTTTTCTTTGGAAAACCCGCTTCAGCGCATTTTCCATGCTCCGCGCCGAGAATCTGCGGCGGCGGCGGAACACGCCGCCGCGCTTCGGCTTGTACAGTTCGCGGTTGCTGTCAGCGAGGAAGCGCACCGCCTCGCGGGCGGTGTAGAGAGGCCGGCCGAAGCCGTCGTCGGTGGTGATCATGGCGGCGAGGATGGCGCCAATGCCGGTTCCGGCGATGATGTCGAAGTAATCGGTGATTTGCGCGTGTGGATCGGAGGTCTGGGCTCGGATCTGGTCCTCGAGGTGGACGAGGGCGGCGCCGGAGACAATGGCGGTGGTTCCTCCGCCGTCGATACTGAGAATGCGGGTTTTGGATGAGGCTTCGTAGTGGGAAAGCCATTGCTGCTCGAGTTTGGAGAAGATCTCGAGCGTTACTTTGCTAAGCTCCATTGTGTTGAGTTTAGGCGTTGTGGTTGGTTGTTGAGTGCGCTAGAGGCAGAGTGAGGGAGTGAGGGAGTGAAGGGTGTGTTTGGCAATGGGGTAGTTATAATGGTTCTACATACAGGGTCCTTCTTCGTCCTTGTCGTTGATCTTTTTCTTCCTCTTCTTTTTTATTAGTGCGGTCTTTTGTTTTTTATGTTTATATTTAATTCTTATATTAATAATTATTTATTTCACTCCACATCCTCTAGTCACTACACTACACTACCCGTGTTGCCACTTACATCAGTTCACTATTGCTGCAGAGAGCGTGGTGAGAGTCTTACGTGTTAGACGTGTGTTTGCACGTGCAAGTGAGCGTGTCATTTTGCGGCAAGCGCTGAACTCGCCATATCAGTCGCTTCTCTGCTACCTAATATATGTTTAAGGTTAGTCTTACTGTTCCTCTTGTTTTTCTATAAATTCTATGGGGAGTTCCTTCGCGTTTCCTTTTGAATTTAATTATTATTGCCAGCTTGTTTTTCTATCGCACACCATGGAGATGTGAAAGATGATCGCAGAATCTTCCCTGACGTTTCCTGAACCTAGAAAATCGAGTGAGTTTTCCTCCTAAACTTTTATGCATCTATCTTCTACTCATATATTACCTGTTTACTTTTGGGCTAGTATTATATTCTAGAGCTTTTATAAAAAATTAACCGTTTACAGTTAAAAAAGAAACATGGATCAAACGTGTCTCTAAACTCTATATATTCTTTTCTATCACCTGAGTGGAAAAGGACGTGCACAAAAGACACACTTTGATGTGTATTTTTGCATGTAAATAATGTTTTGTCTCAATTTATGTATCTTTAGCTGGAGTTTATTGCACAGGACTGGAAATTTTTTTTATCAAAATTAGCAAGTTTTTTTGGCTACATTTTCAAATTTCAATATAGTATATCTCAATTGAAATGATTAATGTTATTTATTTCTCACCTATTTCAATTAATGCACATCTAAGGATGATTAATGAAGAATACTCGAAAAAACACATGGAACGCCAGAGAGTTACACATGTGGGCACTCAAGCAAGTTGAGTTGAATAAATAAGGCGGAATCCAAGAGGAAAGAGGAGTGAATTGAATAAAAAAAATACTCTAACAATATTCTGTCTTTAGTTAAAAATAAAATAAACTAGGTGAACTTTTTTTTTAAATTAAATGATTTCACAATAAACACATTGATGCTTAAGACACAAACACGACTTTTATCATTTTACAATAACCTTCAACCAATAAGTCAAATGATACGGTGCTTACAAAGAAAAATTTAAGCAAAAATATATTTACATTAATTTGTTCAAACTTAATCTACATCTAACTGCTGAAACAACCTAAGTTTAAAAAAGTTCCACTTATGTAACAATTTTGATTGCAATCACTTGTTCACTTGCAAATGAAATGTGCTAGAGGTATACACTTCAAAAACAACTATACCACTTATATAAGAAATTTAAGGAAAGAGGTCACTTCTAGAAGTTCAACAATTTTGACATATATTCTATCTCTTCTTGTTGACTCTTAATGTTTCATGAGAAACTCACTTTATCTTTGTTGATTGATTTAATCCTAGTAATCTATGCGTAGAGTTATTTATTTATAGTTCAAAAAATCAATAATAGAATATTTTAGCTTGATAATTATTATCTGTTGAACCCACCACAGTATGAGATAAATAGTAAGAACAGTTATATTTTTGTTGTAGTGTAAAGGGTACAAAAAGAGAAAATAAAAGTAAGATACCATCGTCATTTTTACCATTTTTTATAAAAGTAAAGGTGAAAGAGTCAAAAGAAGGGTGCGAATAGTTGTTTTAATAGGGAAATATAACCAAATGATAACCTATTACATTCATTTTTACGGGTTTTGAATTCTCCAATCCCATAAATTTCAACCTTCACACCACGTGAGGTGAAATGAAAAAGTTGTTTCTGAAAAAATATATTTTGAATTACACAATTCGAAATATATTTATAGATATAGAAATATTTTTGTATTTTAAGTATGTAATTCTTAAATATTTGCATATACTAACATAATATGAGATCATAACAATACGTAGATCACAATATGTCTATGTTTGTAACGAGACAACAATCCTACAGTTTTCACTTACATCAATTTCCATCATATAACATAATTGGTAAGTAGCTTGGAATGTAAACACACTAATACAGGCATTAGAAAATACTTGAACAAAATGAGAAGTGTACACATGTCCTATACACATGAGTTGATGCATATTAACACATGTGGAATGCTTACTTCGTCATGAAATATGGTCATATTTTGTTTCAATAATAAACATGCTAAAACAATACTGTATCGACTAGCATTCACACATTTCATATCGGGCATAGTCATTCATTTGTCCACACTAGCCTGTGAAAACAATAATGGTAGTTAGAAAGTTATCATTGTAACATAGAAGTTGGAAAAAAGTGTGATGTCATAACTTATCATCGACATCCCATCAATAAGTAATGATCTTTTTAGTTGATGTATATGTTCATAACCACCCAACAATATAACATATTTATCTCACCACTGTCCAAAAGAAGTTGTTTTCTTGTTTTATTCCTAACAACATAAAAGTAACATAGAAAGTCAATCTCATGGACGTCACTATTTATTTCAAGTAAATGTAACCTATATATGTGTTAGTTTTGTATGTGTTGTCCATCAAGAAAACAATGTTGAATGCATGTACCAACTTAATCGCATTTGAATGTGTCCAAAAAATATTTGTAATAATCTTTGTAAACTCGTTACACCGACTCCAATGAATACAATTGCCACAAGCAACATCATCAACGGTCGCATTTCCCTTCTGCCTCCTCTATGAGATCTCTTATATGCATATCTAGCACTGACAATTCATGGTTATATTCACCACATATCAATTTCAACACCCAACCTTCTTCATGGACAATTGGGTTGTTTCACAAGTTAAAAGCACAATCACACTTTCTTGTACCAATCACAATAACTTTCAAATTATTTATATATTTCCTATTCTTATCACCCATTTCACAACCTAACAACACACATGTCTTCTTTTTTTCTCTATTGTCCATTTACTTTTTTAGACCTTAATATGAAAACTACAAAATTGAGTTAAAATGTCAACTTACACACTTATTGAAGTAAGTCATTTCACTATCAAATACCTACACATTCACCTTAATAATGGATTCACATGTCTTCTTGTTATCAATGAAATTGCACTTACCTTATTTATTATAAATGGATAAATGTAATATCCTCCAATCAATTCTTCTTCAGGTGCCACTAACTTCATTTATTTATTATAAATGGATAAATGCAGTATCCTCCAATGAATTCTTCTTCAGGTGCTACTAACTTCATTATGTTAGACTCATCAATCTCAAAACTCAAAAAACTTATCTACTTCTGATATTTTATTCCACCACTTCTTCGTCATGTGCCACTAACTTCATTTATTTATTATAAATAGATAAATACAGTATACTCCCATCAATTCTTCTTCAGGTATCATTAACTTCATCATGTTAGACTCATTAATCTCAAAACTCAAAACACTTATCTACTTCCTATGATATTTACACAATGTTGAAATTGCATCTTTATATTCAATAACCACCACTAAATATATCATATCACATTTTTATTAAAAAATACAAAATTAAAATAAATGTTAAAATTTATTATAGTTATATTTTAAAACATAGAATTTAGAATACAAAATATATTCTAGAAGATAGGCTCCAAAATAGAAAATATGTACTATGAATTCTACTTTATAAATACATATTTGCATTTTAAATTCTATGTTCCAGGATATAATTTAGAATATAATATTTATTATACAATATAGAATACAAAATACATAAACGTACTATGGATTCTACATTCTAGAATACATATTTTTATTCCATTTTCTATGTTATGAAATATAAAAAACAGACTTCTAAAATTCAACAATATACAATGTAAAAGGTCATCGAATTGTACATTCCATAACTCAAACTGGAAAACGGAAAACAGATTCACTGAAACTACTGAAATAACCACCCTTAAACTAAACCAACATCACTGCCAGCCACTACCAGTAGTCATCAAGTACACCAACCCACTTCCAACTACAGCTTCCAACCACTGCCTCCAACAACCGTGAGCCACCAAGAACGTAAACCTACAAAATGCTCCAAACCAACACATTGCCACCCACATTGAACATTTATTCTCAGAAGGACAAACTGGTCATTTAAATTTATAAGTAGATGCAGGTTAAAATTCTTGGGGGCGGCAGAATGCAAAACCTCTTTTTAGCCATTCCGGACTATTCTTCTCTTTCAACCGCCGGAGCGGGTTTGGCCCAAAATAAAAATATAAAAGCCCAAAATCAAATTAAGTGATATATTGAAGGTATCGAAGAGGCTGTTTTCATCTTCGATAAATTGCGCCTCAGCTTATAAGAATCACATCATAAAACAGTCCATATATATATTTTTTTCCCTTAAGATAATGCTTGGGGACAGGCAATGTGCACACAGTACTGTATTAATTTGTTCTATACTCAACTAAAAAGTTTCGTGCCTATAGTAAGAATATTTTATATTTGAATAAAGTTTTAAACGTATATTAACTCAAAATATTTAAGAAAACTAAAAACATTTTTAATTAGTTATTCGGATTACGAGCATTCCCTATATTAGTTATTGCCTTTTTCAACTCTCATGTATTATTTTACAAAATCATTTACTTTGGTATTTAGTATTAGTAAAAATGTTATTTTATCACAATGACAGTGAAAGAATGACTAAAGCGAATTCACAGTTTTTTTGGTAAAGAGAGGAACTAAATAGTGGCGTAGAAAGTCTGGAACTAAAATGGTCTACTATTATGATTTCGAGGACGAATTTAGATTTTTTTTCTCTCTATCAATTCTCCATTATGTTTTTATATTGCATCATAATGTATTTCTCATTTAATATGTTTACATTTTAGGAGTTTATATTTGAATTCTTCTAATATAATGAGTTTACTTTAATTAATTCCGTTTGAAGGAGTACTAGTGGTATTTTTTTAGTGATATTTGTTTTTAATATATCTCTTCTTCTGTTTTTTAACAATTCTCTTCATATACACTTTATCGAGAGGAGTGCTAGCATCACACTTCTCCTAACATTTAATCTACTATTTGATAAAATTATTGAAGATTACAAAAGAAATTCATAACTAATAATAATTTATCATTAAATTTACATTAATAATATGAATTATGAGAGTTTATATGTGATATTCCACATGGGAGGCTTTCAACATTTCATATCACGTAACAAGTTAAATTTGGAAGTTCTATCAAATAAAAGAAAGAGTTTAATATTTAATTTTTTCAATCATGGTGACTTTCACTATTATTTTTTTAATACAATATTTAACAAATTTTGAATTAAACATTGTAAAGGACTCTAGTTTAGTTAAACACAGATAATTTCACAAAAATCTACCTTTAGATTACTTCCACAATAAGATAATTTCACATTCTCAAAAGTAATTATTATTTATAATGTTACTCCAACGTGGAGCAATCAACGGTGGCCTCTCCACATCATGTTCACATAAAACTTGGTATTTTCAGTTGGTTCTACGTAGCAGGCAACTTTGATTCAACATAATTAATTAATTAATTAATTATTTCTATTATTTTAAATGTGAACGAATCGGTTCGTTACCCAATAAAACTTTTATTGTTTTAATATTATATAGGCAGAGGAAGAAGATTAGGTCAACAATGCAAGCTACTTTAATAAATAAAGTATTTTACTAATATACTAATATACTGAATGTTGTTGTCATGCTCATGAATGTGTACTTGGCGGGTAGAATCTGTTAATTAACAACTAAATCTTTTTAAAAGTGTCTTGTATATTTTAACCAGCATGAGCGGTATCTATAGGAGCAATAAACATAGACAAACATTCAAAAAAACCATAAACAAATAGGACAAGTGGAAGGAAGTGGATCTTTCTTCTTCCATTTCTTATCTTATATTTCTTAATTTAGAGAAATTTTCTATAAATATATAATTAATTGTTTCTTTCGTCTCTATTTATTACTTTACCTTGGAAAAAATTAAAGTTACTCTCTGCTTATATCTTTACTTAAATTTTACCTTAAAGTTTAATGTAAAATAGTTTTAAAGAGCAATGTAGAGAGAAGTGGGATAAAAAAAATACAGAAACAGAGAACAGGGAGAGAAGAAAAAGGGAGAAAGAGAAATGAAAAAATTTGTGTAATAGTCAAAGAGAGTGAAACATTAAAAAGTTAATTTTATTTTGAAAATTAAACAATTTTGTATAAAATTAAACTATTTAACTTCTTAAAAACTTCACATAATGTTTTAACTATAAAATGTATTTAAGATGACCTTTTTCTTTAATTTAATAATAAAAATAACATCATGAATAAATATGTTATACAAACATCTAATTATGCATGACTGGGAAGAAAATTGATTCAAATTGACTTGGTGAGTTAAAGATCTTCGGATTCTCTTTCTAGAATATAATAATTAACATAGTCTTTTATTTTGTTGAAACAATCAAAATAAAATATAATATAGCTTGATAAATTGATAGTAATTGACAAAATAACCGAATAGAATAAAAAATCCGTCAAATTTTATATTTCACTTCAAGCTACGCTTCCTTTCTATAGTTTGTTTGTGACTTACAACCCAAGGTCACCCACCATTCATGATTAAACTTTTAGTTCTTTTATTATTAGTTTATTATAACGAATCCTAGACGTGTGATAATATTATAAGTTAGCACCAAACAAAGGGTACTAAACTGTAATCTTTAATTCAAAAGATTATTATGGTTAGAACCGTAGTGTTTATCAAGTTTAGGTATTCAGAATTGGACATTCAACACTCACAGCGGCAAATGAGAGCATTCAAAGTTTGAAGAGTAAAGTTATCAACTTTTGTATAATTAGTTTCCCGTTGTCAAAGTCCAATTGAATTCTGAGTCTCATCGGTTGCTGAAAATGGCTATTAATCATTCATCAATGAAAGCCAAACTTGCTTTTCTAGAAACATTTTGAATTCGCTTAAACATGTAACTTTACTTCTCAAAGCAACCCCATGATGGACTTATAATTTCCATAAACAAATTGATAAAAGCGATTTTGTAATATTAAGTACTGATATAAAGAATACATTTTATAGATAGTGTAACACCTCCGAAAGCTATATGTCCATATAAAACTATGATCATGTCTGCCGTATATTATAATATATCTATATAAATACATTTCTTGGGAAAAAAGTCATTAAAACAAAATAAACTACAAATATTTATAAAATAAAACTTTAATAATATCAATTTCTGGAAGCTTGTTCACTTACAATAATATGCTTTCATATCAAATAAGTTTATAATAGAAACTTACATCAATATCAATATAATAATAGTAATTTTTTTTTATGTACGCCACATATTCATATGTTATCAAGTTGGATGCAAGTCTTTTTTTAATTTTTTACCAATTAAAGTATTTTTCATATGACTAAATAATAATGAAGTGGAAATACATTTTAATGAGAAATAATAATAAAGTTGATATATTTCTTAATGTGAGCTTTTGAATTTATCAATTTTATTTAAGATTTAATATCACTCAGACATCACTTCATGCAATAATTCAATTAGAGTCATCTATCTAAAGTTAAATCTTATATACATATATACCAAATTTATATGCATGTATATAAACAATCAAACAATATTCATCACTCACGAAAAATTACTTAAAATGAGCACATGTCATGCATCTCAACATCAATTATATATTTATCCATAACATATATAACTAATCTCACATTTTATGTAAAAATATCGTCATCATAAACATGTATAAAGGTATATATATCATAACATTAAGACATAATAATATCATCAAACCAACATAGTGTCATTTGAGCGAGTTTTTCTCACTTCAACAACCTCACCAACCTTCATACGATAACCTATATTTCCACTTGAGCCATATCTACTTGTTCGAAGAAATCTAACAAGTTTTAGAGGACTTTTTCATGGCATTTGGTAGCTTGAGCGGCCAACCCAAAGTTTGAGTGCCCAATCTAGTGCTTAAGGGTTCAAACCATGAGTCAAACACTAGCCTACATTCAGGCACATATATACATTGCCTTAGCCATGCTTAAATGTTTAACACAACACTTGAGTCACAAGACATATGCTTGAGTGTCCCTTCAATGCTTGAGTAATATATTTTTAGAGGAGAAAAAATTGTCTCAATATCTCTCTTGCTTGAGCTATACATCTTGTTACTTGAATGACATGTTGGAAAAATCGATGGAGAAAATATCGGGGAGATCAAACAAAAATGAGACAGTCTTTTCCACATTGGTACACTTCCTCTCGAGCAGAATGGGACACACTTGCTTGAAAATTTGTCAAGAAGACTTTCGATACAAGGATTAAACTATACTCGTTTGAGTCAGTCACAAAGACGAACCATCAACTCTAATATCACTTGTTACAAAATTTGAGAGGAGAAATACTAGAGAAATCAAACAACAATAAGACATGATCCATACCCATATAAAAAATTGACACCACCTTTAACCCAAAACCTTAAGATAATAGATTTGTAGGTCTTCTTTTTTATATGTTACTCAACTTTCTCATTATTCAATGTAAGACTTAGACTCACACTGTGAATACCTAACATAACCAACATGTCACCCAAACAATATAAGATGAAGAATGTAATGCTCACACCCAACTTAATTTTGTCTAAATGACCACATATTGTTAA
>Ga0099825_1004462_pt1 | contig 18335 bp, 13 predicted proteins | sample SiratroredBW_FD_76838 | JGI IMG/M metagenome (GOLD analysis project Ga0099825, IMG submission 76838) | Root nodule microbial communities of legume samples collected from California, USA - Siratro red BW | ecosystem: Host-associated > Plants > Roots > Nodule | place: USA: California | collected...
TACGGTTCATTCTTTCCGCAACTCCATTTTGTTGTGGAGTATTAACCACTGTTTTGTGCCTAGCAATTCCTTCGACTTTGCAAAACTCATCAAATTGGTGGTTACAAAATTCTAAACCATTATTAGTCCTCAACCTTTTGATCTTCTTTCCAGTCTGATTTTCCAAGAGTGTCTTCCATTCCTTGAACACTTTAAAGGCCTCATTTTTCTCCTTCAAGAAATAAGCCCAAACCTTTCTTGAAAAATCATCAACGAAAGTAAGCATATAGCGAGAACCATTGCCTTTTGATGGCACACGAGAAGGTCCCCAAAGATCCGAATGGATGTAATCCAGCGTTTCCTTGGTCTGGTGAATAGTCGTTGAGAAGCTCAATCTCTTTTGCTTGCCAAATACACAATGCTCACAAAACTCTAAGCTACTTGTGCATTGACTACACAACAAGCCTCTTTTACTCAAAATGGTCATTCCCCGCTCACTCATATGTCCCAACCTCATATGCCACAACTTCGTAACATCAACATTGGAGGAGTGTGGCTGCGGAGGCGTGCGTGCGGACCGGGCAGTGGAGATGGCGGCTGGGCAGCGGCGACGGCGGCTGGGCAGCGGCGACGGCGGCTGGGCAGCGGCGACGGCGGCTGGGCAGCGGCGACTGTGGCTGGGCAGCGGTGATGACGGCTGGGCAGCGGCGGCAACGGCAACGGCTGGGCAACGGAGGCGGCAACGACTGGGCAGCAGAGACGGCGGTGCAGACTGGGCAGCGGTGACAGCTGTGAAGATAAAGGGTTTTGACCTAAACCTAGAGCTCTGATACCAGTTTGTTAAAACGACTCTATTATTTTCTCAATTGAAAAGTGAGATACATAAAAGAAATATTCAAAATCCTAAATACAAAAGGATAAACTAGTAAATTCGGATCAACATATAATACAAATTATATAAGTTCATCGAACATGATCATCTAATTACAGTTACAAACTGTTGTACATAAAAAATTTATTATTTTTTTTAATAACTAACTTAAAAGTCATAAAAGGCTAATGATATGTAAAGGTTGTCGGATAAAAAGGAAAATAAATTGACACACAGTATGATTCCAACATCCATCCAACAACCCTATGACAAGTGATTAAAAAGGAACAAGAAAAACCTAGAAAATTATACTAAGCAAAGGCAAGTGTAACAGTATTATTGGAATGTCTGATTAAAAACAGTAAAGCATGTAGCAGCACTCAAAAATAGAATACACATACATAGCTTATCGCCTTCACTTTAGTACACCTTCATTCCCTCTCCTTTTCCCACTTTTATTAAACACATTATGATCTATTTAGACAGGAAGCATAAATAAAACACTGACTCACTCTTCCTTATTTTGAAATCTTCACTAAAAATTCAAAATTGAAATTCCTGAATATAAGTTCTGAGACCATAATTTAGACAATTACAGGCGAATATTTTATATCTAGAATTATATGAAATCAAAAGTCCTCCATTTTACTATAGATGGGAATGGTGAACATAAGCACCCGGCATAATTACTTAACCTTAAGCAGTACATGGACCCAGTGAATCTTCTCTTTGCTAGAAGATATGAAGAAAGAAACAAGAAATACAACTAGCCTGTTGTCTGATTTAGGTAATTGCCAACTATAACAGAAATACGTATAGAAACACGTATGCAGCCTAATATCTGTTCCCATTATCCAATGACGATTATTGGCTAATAAATACAAAGCCCCCAAGTACTTACAAAGAAGTAAAAGGGTACATGATTAAACAGAAAGGAGAAAGTACACTACAAAGAACCCCGTGAATGATAGTTCTGGGTTCTGACGATGAGACTGATACTGCCCTTGATGGTTGGCACTATCTTGAGTCACTACGGATCACATTGTGTAGAAGCTTTTTTCTCCACAAAATCATAGACAGTTTTGATTTTAAGTGAACTTTGGTGTCATGGTAAAACCCTTGATATAAACTTGAGCATCGTACTATACATATACAATTTTTTTCTGCATGTATAAGTGACATCTGTTGAATACTTGCCAACAATGAGAGCAAAACTTGGGTATAGCTTGAAAAAGACAGACAAGTCCGTGAAAAGCCAAGGACAAACAACCAGAATCAATGACACTTCATCTCAATGTCGAAATCGTCATCCGGATTCACATCAGGATGGTCCCCAGGGAGAAGGCCAAGAAGAGGTAGAGGCAATAATGAGCTAAGGTTGCAAAGGATTATCAGAGGTGCCAAGTTATCAAATCTGTCCTTGGTAATTCCAAATAGTTGAGTCAGGCCCGCCCCTAACAATCCCCCAACAACACTCCCTCCATTAGAGACAGACATGAGAGTTGCGAAAAGAGTTGCCTCCATTCCTTCAGGACATAATCTTGCTGCTAGCACAAGAACGGGCATGAAAGAAGCCTGAAATAAATTAGTAATCAGATGCAAGACAAATTTTGCTAAAACAGATGATAGACTAATAGTTGAGTGATCTGACTAAAGCAAACGAAAGTTATCCACGTGGTTTAGTACTGCATATTTCATGGTATATATAGACATTTAATTATGTCGTAAGTCATAAAAAAGATCAAATTTAATTCATCATTATCAAAACTGCAACAAAAAGAATATTCCCCCTGTAAATTTACTTCTCCATAAGGAAGGCGTGAATCTTCAAAAACAAGTTGAAGAATTCCTTTCTGATCACAAAATGGAAGAAGAACCAATTGTATTTTTGCATTTAGAGCTTCAAATTCATGGGAACCATGTATTTCTACAAGAGGAGAGCTAATAACACGCTCTCCAACACACTTTACAATTGGCTAATATTGATTGAAAGCTACAAAGTCAGGATAAAAAAATGGTTAAGTAGTGAGAGCCACCAAAATTTGAATTGCCATAAAATTTAATCAATAGTAGAGCTGTTCAAAAGAGCGTGTTAGACTAGCATTTTTCTTCCTATAAATAAGCAGTCTACAAAGAAAGGTCCACTTTTTATGAGTAGCTAGTAAACTTTACAACTAAGATTCTCATCATAAATACACATTATTTAGTCATGATAGAAATTACCTAGGTTAGGTAGTCAAAGAAATACATGGGGTTATGTTAGAAAGAAGGGAAATTGACCAGCAACTACATTGATAGATACCCATAAGTTAGTTAAGTTAGTAAATGGTCAGATTCGGGTCCCCATTACGGGTAGGTATATGTTCCCAGTAGCTGCCTACCACTTGGAATCCTAAGCAACTTCAGCTGTCATCGCTATATTCACTATGGGACCAAGGTCAATGTTTAGGGGGGCAGCATTGATAGACACTTATGATAGCCATTAATTAGTTATGCTAGTAATTAGTTAGTTAGTATACAAGGGTTTGTGTTAGAAAAAGGGGAATGGGACTACCACTGATTAGAGGCCCACTAAATCTGGGTTTATTCTAACCAGTAGCTTCCTAAATGGGGATACTGTAAACAGTTTAGGGGACTTGTGATTGAGAAAGTAGTGCGAGGAGTGGATACAGCACGCTCAGATATCTGGAATCAGGTATAATAGGGTTCCCTTGCTAATTCCAACCAATAAAAAACCCATTATTTCTCACTGTTATGATTTCAGTTCTATCAACAGGTATTAGAGCTTTCGATCTTGGAGCTGTGGATGTTGTGAAAATGATTCCAAGATTTGATGGGAAGGGTGGCACCTTTGGTAGTTGATCAATTTAGATCATTGATGGAATTTGAAGTGCGAGAGAACCTATCTTGGGATTGGATGACAATGACAGGAGACACTCTCAATTGTATGATTTGTTGGAAGAGCAACCAGAATGTCACATTTCCTACCTCTGATAAGGTTGTGTTATGTGCTTTTCAACCAAGCTTTGAGTTTGTCTTCAAGATTCAGAGGAAGAAGATAAAATAAGCGATGATGAATTTCCATGGATCAAGAGCCAAGGAAAAAAGAATCAAGGTGGCAAAGAAGAATCAAAACTGGTGAATGGACCAAGAAAAGAATCAAGAACAGCAAGAAAAGAAGACTTGGAGGGACAAAAAGAGGTTGGAAAATATGGAAATTATTGGTGAATAACAACCATTGCAAGAAACAGAAGAATCACATGCAGTCACGGAAAGGAGTATGGTGAAGAATTGGAACTCTGGAGAAATTCTAGAGAAAGAAATGGTTTCTTTTCAAAATTAATGCAATGAAATGCTAAAATAGAAAGAAATCAGGAAGCCACGGGAACTGAATTGTTCCGTGTTCACAAGAACAAGAACCAGTAAAATAAGGTGGTAGACCTAGATAACCTCTTCTGCAGCAACTGGAAACACTCTGTTTCATGGTCAAAAAGGCCTTGAAAACAATGTTGTAAAAGAACTGACGCACTAACATATTTGCGTTTGTCCCAGGTTAATTAAAAGTTAATTTTGGGATGCAATGGGGTGGTTGGCTTGGAGACCATGCTTCTTAAATCAGTTGAAACACCAGTAGGACTTTGTTTCAGCAGTCACAAGCTGTTTACCTTCAGGACAATGTGAAACTTCAGCGGAAAAGTAGTGATAGATGCGCATTAGTTAGTTAGTCAAAATACAAGCAAGGGGAATGGACCAACAATTTATTAGACCCATTAAGGGTCGGTTTATGTCAGTAGAACAATAATTTCTTATAGATGGAAATAACTAAAAACAGTTTAGGAGACTTGATATCGGCAAAGCTTGTAAGGAGTGGATCCAGACCTTTCATAATATCTGGAATCATGTAATGCTTCCTAGGGGTTTCTCCCTATTTTCTTTCAATAAAAGACCAGTTCTCTCTAACTTCTGTGATATCAGTTCTTTCTCAAGGCTGTCATACCAGTTCTATCAGATATCCATTAGTCAGTTATGTGAGCAAATAGTAATTAGTAAGGATAGACCTTAAAAGAAATGCAAGGGGTTGTATTAAAATAAGGGAAATAGACTTGTAACTGTTCAGACCCATTAAAGGTGGAAAATAGTCGTGTAACTGTTTCAGAAGAAACCTAGATCTCTCAAATATCCAGGAAATTCTTTGTAGAGATGCACTCAATCAATAAAAAATTCCAATCAACAGTCAGGACAAAATTTAGACTAGCGCATCTAGGCAAGGACGGAGCCCATGCATCATGTAAATCATTAGACTGAAGTTCCACAGAACCAAGATAAACACGAGACTCTCTTGATGTACAGAGGAGACTACAGTAGCGAGCAGTGGGCAGACAAACCGAGGATGAACAGTACCGCAATGAACAATTTGAACAATGAACAACAATGCGTGAATGAAAAGTATAGCAGCAGACAGTGTCAGAAATTTGATCTGAAGAGAAGAGAGAGGCAGAGCAGAATCAAACTCACTCTGATACCATATTGAAGACTAAAGATTTTAGAAAAAAATGCTTTACTTAGGAAGCACCCAACAAACTCATTACATATAATAGATTCAGAGAAAGATTACATTTAAGAACAATAAAAATAAATTCAACATATAAGCATAATGATAAGTCACTAACACTGATAAACTTTCTCAGACATTATCAAGAAACCATAATGATATTAACGTTTCCAAAATGCAAACATATAATATAATTGTACAATAATCCCTCGAAGCTACTTCTAGAAGACTGCTAACAGCTGGTCCTTTAGGCCCTTTTAACTGCTTTTAGAAGTTACTTGTGCATTTTCACTGTAAACAAAATCAATAACTTCACATCTAACATTACCAAATACTAGCAGCTTCAAAAGTACCAACAATAACAGACTTAAATTTACCCTGAAAAATTAATATTATAGTGAGAAACTATTAGACTTTAGGGTGGAAAATATAAATAGCCTTTTATGCTTGAATAGAGAAAGATAAATGAAATACAAGAAAACTCATTGAGTAAACACAATAACCTAATTAATAACTACAGCAAAGATGGTAATTTATCGGGAGCCAGTAGTATATAACTAATTATAGAGGAATAAAACCTGACTCAAAACAGTGAGAATTAATGAATCACCAATTGCAAACCACTCATCACTAATGCCAAATTTCCGGTTTAGTCCAGTAACAAGGAAAACCTGACAATAAAAACATGAAGATGTTTAGAACAGTCATCTATAATAAAAATATATAAACTTAAGTGAACTATACAATTAACCTGAGTCATCCCAAGAGCTGAACCTAAAAGGGTAGATCCGAGAAATATTTTCCGTAAAGGGACATTCTTCAGAAATCCATTATAAAGACCAACACCAAGAAGAGACGCAACTGAGGTAACAAGCTTGACACGTCCCAAAAACTCCGGGGTAAAACCAAGAGAATTTGTGCTGAAATGGATAAGAGATCATTTAAAATTGAAGTAAATACAATGAGGTGATAAGAGAATACAAAGAGCACAGGAAACTCTTCATAGATAAAAATAATAATGATCATATTAACAGTGAACATACGTAAAGTAGAACATGGCAGAGTCAGACTGCGGAGTTGCTTGCCACAAGAAAATAAACAAAGTGGGAAGAAAAACTCTACGCTGTCGCACAGAACCCCACAGCTGAATAATGCTCTGTTTTGAACTTTCCAAAAACTCTGTCCCGGAAAAAAGAAGATTTGGCCCTGTAGCTGCAAGTATTGGTTGTTCTTTTACGAGAATGGCAACTACAGATGTTATCAACGGAAGAAATGATGTGACACCAAAAACAAACCTGCAATAGTACATAATTATTGGAGTTTAGAAGAACATTAAAAAGATAAAAAAGAAATACTGCTATGAGAAATCAGAGTATCTTGGTTCACACACTTCTTTCAGTACCTTACTCCATATGTATCCAGCAAAGATCCACTGAAATACGAGCTCACAATTCCACCAAAGGCCGAAGAACCCCAACATAAAGACTGAAGAGATCCCGAGGTGCTTTGTGACTCGCCACGTGCCCTCTCCACAACCATTGAATCTACAACCTAAAGCACAGATCAGTGTCTAACATACTTCTCTGAACAATTTCAATCTATAAACGACAGAAAACTACAGGCAGAACGTCAGAGGCTTATAAAATTCAAAACATAGAATAAGGTGAGTTTGCATCCGTGCACTGAGAACGGTGATGGAAAAGGCAAAGCTGCAAAAGGGCTAAAATATATATAGCAGTAAGGTACCAATTTCATATCTTAGTGCAATATGAATACCTAAATACCAGATGATAGAAGGAACGTAACTAATTAAAATTAAAATATAGTACAATATAAACTAATCAAATCATATGAAAGCATGAATGGCAAAATGAGGTGATTGCATGCATGCATAAAATCTATAAAAAATTGTCATTAATGAAGAGAACAAGTGGACAGTTGCCCTATTTATCCAAAATGTTCCTTGTTCACAAAAAGGAAATGATAAACCAATAAAATTTCATTTATACAGGTTAAACAGAAAAAATTAAATAAATTATATTTCTGAAAATATTTATTTTGTTTTCACTTTCCACTTTCCTTATTTTACTCCATGAAAGATTCTTTCATGGATGATGGAAGCCCTATACTTTAGAGGGTTTGCAATACGGAACTAATTTAAATGTATTGAAATCTATAAATAGGGGAAGTTGGAAGTTGTAGAACAGAGGAGGTGCTCTCAAATCAACTTGTTGAATTCTTCCTGGTCATACTGACCCGCATACTCCATAATATTCCCAGGGTACATTTCCCGAGTTTTTTTGTTCAATTCTTCCTGTTTGTTTTATTTTAAACTACTTTAATGTATCAATTGGTATCGGAACCTTCCACCATATCTCTCAACTGCAAACGGGGGGCATGGATGGTGATGTTGCCATTGCAGTGTTCGTCCAGGAGTAGTCAAAGGGAAAGTGCAAAGCCAGCACATATGGGCGCCGCGGCTGAGGAGTGTGGTGGGATGTTAGGACCTACTGCAGGGTATGGTACTTAGGTTTCAGATTGGAAGGATGGAGTTCAACTGATGTTTATAAGGCCCAAGAATCTCCAACCGTAACGATTAGCTTTTCTAGTGTGATTCTCCCAAGGTTCTTATCACTGTACACTAGCCCTTCGGCTGGTCCTGAGCAAACACTACAATGCTCATATCACCTGTGCCTTGGTAGTTAAGTGGCGTGGAAAGTCCAAGGCTAAGAAAAAAAAAATCTTTTGATAGTAAATATCAAAGTTGGCAAGAATTCTGGAAAGAGGATTTTGAAAGAAAATTTTTAATTTCTGGTTCTTTGCACTCTTGCGTAAGGTTCTTTGTACTCGTGTAAGATTCACAACTGGATGGAGATCACGTAACTGAATTTTGATAACAGGATTTTTTATGTATTACAGAATTTTGGCATAATTTGACAGCATAAACCTTGATATAATAAGTAAACCATCAAGCAAAAGGGATATTGCACCAATCATTTACAGTCGTGAAATAGCTAACAGCTAATTAAGGAAAAAATATTTTATAAACAAATCTCCCATTCATTTGCTACAAGATATATGAAGATAACAAGTATAAAAATAGAGCAGATAGGAAGTACACTAAAGAATAATGATAATACGTACATCACCTTACATCTGTATATTTTTACCATTTAATTACAACTATCCCACCCATTTTTCGGTTCACCCACACTTGTGTTTCTGTAATTTCTCATCGATGTTAGGTGGCCCGCTTGGTGTTGATGTGCAACAAGCATCATTTTTGTAATTAAATTATCCAGAGAAAAAGTCTATGTGAATAACTAAGTGGGGGATACTCACAACATCAGAGAAGGCAACAGAGAGAGATCCAAGAAGTATGCAAAAAGCAGCACTATATTTGTTGTCAACAAAAGTAGCCATCAAACTCCATGAGAGTGCACCAAACAGCCCTGATAAAACCAGGTATGACCTTCTTCGATAACCAAAGAGGGGGACAGAATCACTGCACACCACATTAATTACTTCAATAATAAAAATGCAGTCCCCCTGTGTAGATAAAATTGAAAAAATAATGAAGCACCCACTTCGGGGAAGAGGAAAATGTGAGTAGGTTTTAGACTCACCTAATAAACCCATACAGAGGCTTGACAAGCCACGGTAAAGAAGAAAAACCAGCTATCACAGCTGCCTAGTCAGCATTTTATGAATGTAACATGTCAGTTCTACAAATATCAGTTCATAATTAATTCAATCAAAAAAGAAAAGGGATGGGAAGTTCAAGGAAATGCTATCATCACTCTTTTGGTTTCTACATCTGATTCAAGCAAATGATCGCATAACATTCACACCTTGAGTTAGGTAAATGAACACATATTATAAAATTAAATGAAATTAATAAAAAAGATGTGCACGGACAGCATATTAAACCACAAGTTTAGAAGACACACCTCAGCAGGGTCCAAATGCAAATCATCTTTTAAGTAAAAGTTGACAGCCAGTCTTGCAAGTCCTAAAACACCTTGAACAAAATACACCATCGCAACAGCAACATTGTCAGGGGATAAATCTACCCCAAACAATTTGATGCTGCTCATACCATATTTCTGCTTTCTAGGAGCAACTTTACTAGACGAAGAAGCCTCTAGATCGATCTCAGTTGCAAAAGGGTCATTTTTTCCAACACCTGCCCCAAAAATAAAAATCCAACATCGCTGCCATTTTACCTTATTGGAAACTAAATTTATGAATTTCAAAAATTAACAAAAAAAAATAATAATTCAAGCTCACTACATCACTCAGCATAAGCATGATCAATTGCATTAAAGATAACATTCACAAAAGCACATAGAAACTTTATATAGCCAAAAAGAATACTGAAAGTTGAATGTGTCGTGGATGAGGAATTTCAATTTTGAAGCTTACTTATACGAGAAACAATTAAAGGGTCGCTATCGTCGCTACTGAGTCGGAGAGAGGAGCCAGACTTCGGAACAGTGCCGGACATTTCCATTTCCGGCTGATTCCGACGCGTTCTCCGGCGCAATCGCAGAGTACGAGAGACAATTGGCGTGCGGCGTGAGAGTGAGGGATAAAAATTAGAAAATTTGGAGGGTAGAAACGGTAATAAGGACAAAATATAAACGCGAGTCATTTTATTTTATGGAAATATTTATCGGTGTAATTAAATTAATGTTCAAATTTGAAGCATGTTATAGTCCTGCCATAGCAGCTATGGTGAGTGAGTGTGGTGCGTGGGGTGTGAGTGAATCGGGTGGTGGTGTATTAAGATGGAGTTTGGATAAGGCCTTTTAAAGTGGACAGCTTCTTCCGGCACCTCCAAGCCTTCTTGAGGTACCCCAAAAACTTGAAAAATACCAACTCTGTTCTTAGGAAATTACAATTTTGTCCTTCAGTTAAAGAAATGATAAAAGAGTAAAATTGTGGAGGTGGGAGATGAAAGGTTGACAGACAGTGATGTTTGAAGGTGATGAAGTGTCTGGTAGGTGTTCTTTTGTAGTAGTGTGCGTCAACAAGGGTAGGAAGAGTGGGAGTGCAGCGACACGGTAGAACAATGGTAGCAATGGCACAACGTCCTGCAAGGTAAGTCTGTTTGAAATGAATTATGGAATGATGTATTCCACAATTGTTTTCCAAATTCGAAAGACAATTGCGGAATATGTCGCTCTGCAACTTATTTGGAGGTACAGAAATAAGTTGCGAAACGACGCATTTCACAACTCATTTCTACACTTCCAAATGAGTTGCGGAAGACGTCGTTCCACAATTTATTTTGTCACTTCCAAATGAGTTACGGAATAACGCATTCTACAATATTTCTCTATATCCGGAGAATAGTTGTAGAATACAACGTTCTCTAATTATTTTCTTTCGGAAAGAAACTCACTTCCAAATCACAAATCTAATAAAATCTTTCCAGATATCTTACAAATCCTTCAATATATCATGTTTTATTGTCCAATGTGATGTTATTAAAAAATTGACGGAACGAGAGGTGAGGTGCTGCAGCGGAAGACAAGAATGGCAATTATGGAAGAAGAAAATGTTATTAAGTTTTATAATGAAGGGTATAATAGGCTTTCCAGTATTAAGAATATTTTAGTCCAATTGATAAAATTTGTATGTGTGCTCTATAAAGTACTTGGAGATATAGGAAGAGGCACTCTTTACCGTGACGGTCAAAGCCCTTTAAAGGTTGTGTTGGGCCTTTATAATAGTTTTTTTCTTCTCTCATTTTATACGTAACAAAAACGTGTTAAACCTGTATATTGTGAAGAGTGAAAACACATCTAAAATACAATAGGAACACGTTTTACTAATCTGTCTTGAAAAAATTAGATTTACAATTAAAACATTTTCTTTATGTATTTCGACAAAAATATGTAATAGAGTTTAACAATTTTGACAAATTTTGGTTTTGCAAAAACAAAAAACTCTGTCAATTTTTTTACAGAATTATCTTAGAGGAACTTAAGTTTATGATTTAAACCTTTTGCAAGATAAGGATAACCAAATAATAAAACTTTACTGGGAGCAGAAATATGTGTCTTACCTAATCCAGCTTCTAACAATGCACCAAAAAGGAAATTGCAAGTTTCCAACAACAAGAAAAACAAATACTGACAAAGACGTGCTTCGCTTTATCCAAAGGTAAATCGATAAACAAACAAGAGTAACAACGTTATGAGTTTAGTCATTAGTTTTACTATGATCTTTGTTTTGCCACAAATGCTGTTCTTAACATAAGGCCACAGAATCATTCCTCTGACCAAGTCAGAAAACTGTTCCCTCATAAACCTTACACCATGTGCTCCACTCCCTCAAACTATGCACAAATCCACCAACAGATTATCCAAATGGTCAGTACAACGGCTCCGATCACCATGTACTGTAAATATGCTAAAAGCACAAACAATCAAACCATATGAAAAGAGAAGAGAATCTACAAGAGATGATGTCATTGGTCCTATGTGCGTCGTTATAGTATCATCATTATCACTTTCCAATACTTTATATTATATAACAATAAACAAAGATAATATGGAAGATCAAGTCATACACATGTATCATTACAAAACTGGCCAACCCAACAGCAATCCCCTAATTCATTCATCATTTCAATAAAATCACCTCTACAGTACTATCTCTGCCTACAATTCCCCTCATTTTCTACACTGCTACCTCGGAGAGGGGGGTAACTGATAAGCAGAAATAGAAAAACCAGGTACAGTGATCCAAATTTTCAAGGACTATTTTTTGTCCTAGAAAAATAAAAATGAAGGTATTTATTCTAAGCCCTTTGAAGTGAAGATCGAATGGCTTGGGCGTTGGAGGCTAAAGGAATGAAACTATGGCCCGTAAATATCACTGCCTTCTAATTTGCTCATCTCTTCCTCCAAGAGCATCCCTTGGTACCGGCATTCATTGCTGCAAAATGCTCTCTCACCCCTGCATTACACATCAGCAACTTCATTCAAGATCTTTTGTGTTTATCAACACCCTAGCAGTAATAGTTCTGATCCAATACAAACTAGCAGATCATACTTTCACTCTTATCCATAACCAGTTTTTTCTGATCCTAAGACATAAAAGACTAATTGTGTTTGAGCAAAATAAAAAATAAAGTTACAATTTTCCCAGCCTTTGTTGTTTATTTACCATTGAGAATTAAGACAATAGCTCAAAGATACGAAGAGGAGAAAATGAAATTAAGCAGATATAGAGCAGCCCCATTCATTAAGACATCAATTTAATTTCCTGCAGAAATATATTCAAGATGTAGTACCGTTTGATGATCAGAAATTAAAGCAACTTTGCAGTACACAAATGAGCAAAATCAGCTTCGTTTTTTTTTCCTTTCTTTAAATAAAGACCACTTGAATCCTGTGTCAGCTATTCCTGTTAGAGCCTAGAGCCAGATAAGTTCTGACAATATGCTCGTAGTAGAACTCTCTCGTTTTTTTTCAATAAAAAATCTTGATCCAGCCAAATAAAACTAAATAAAAAACAATAATACTAAAAAAAATACTTTCTTTTTTCATAGTAATTTTTTCCCAGATTTTTCATAGCTCACAATAATCTGTTCACCATAATTTATCCTAGCAAACAAAATTATTTCAGTCCAGGATTCATCCGGTCTATAAAAATGAGTAAAATTGCTGTCAATTCACATCTCAAATCGAACATGCCAATTAAATTCCTATTTCAAGAAGCAAGAACTGGAAAAGTATTTTTACGGGGATAAAGAATAAGCAATTACCTGTACATGTAGATGTCTTTACCCTCTCCAAGGTTTCTTTTGCAGTGAAAGCAGACACTCAAAAAGCTTCGAGAGTGATAATTGGTCTGCTGAGGAAAACACCCATTTTCCTTAGCAGAGCACCCAAGTTCGAAGCAGCTACTCTCAATGATGCAATTATCAAATATGTGAGTGGTTCTCGGGTTTGGCCCGTGGGAAATCACACGAGTGTAGTCCTCAGAGAGTTCCATTTCGCTTGCAGAGAGACACCCCATAAAAACTTGCTTTGAATTAGCACCCCCAGATGCAGATTTTCCCATACACAAACTCCCAGGAGAATAATTTCCCTTCTCAGCTACGAATTTGGATGATTCAGTTGGAGACAGCGGAGGAATCTGAATCTTAAGCTGAGATCCAAACACAACCATTCGGCTCTCGTGTTTGGAACTCACTTCACTGTGTTTCTCTTCGTCGACAAGAGCGTCAACAAGGCCAAGACCAACACCTTTGGAATCCAATCTGTCCCAGTGACGCTTGTGTTCACTCCCTGGGGTTCTGGGGCTGCTTGCTTCGGACCAAAAAGGGTTCTTGAAACCGGAGAAAGGCTTGCTGTCGAGTATGGAGGTAGGGCTCATCATGGTTTCGGTTTCATGAAAACCTTTCGGAGTGAAATTGGTGAACAACCTCGGAGAACTAAAGAAAGACGATGAAACGGATTTCTTGTACTTTTCTGAAGAACCAGACTCTGCCATTAGACCCCTGTTTTGTTTCTCTCACTAACTCATTCACTCAGTCACCAATCACCTTAGCTCGCTTTTATGTTTCCTGAAACCAAGACACAGAATATGCCACAAGTTTAGAACCTTGTTAAGTTGTTTAAGTAGTGCTCATATCATAACAGTGTGTGTACAGGAATCACCTGAAAGCACAAGGTTCGGCCATCGGTTTGAAGAGGCAACAGCAATACCGACTTAAAACAGAGGCTATGAATTCTGTGAAGGGTTAGAAGAAAAGGGAAAAACTGCAAATTGCAAACAAGTTTTCATGAGCAGAAACCTCTCCCTCTGTGACCCCCAATCGAAAACCAGATTAGAAAAGTGGAGAAACAGATAGAAAATAGGAGTTGTTTTATTTTGTTTAAGAAAAATGAAAAAGAATGAAAGAAAGATGACTTTTTCCCCGGCTTTCTCGCCCTCGGTTCTCCTGTTTCTGAGAATAGAATCACGATGGGGCTCTAAAACGACATGCCAAGAGACCCTCAGTGGTCATGATCAAAGGACCAGACGTGCATGCATCAGACAGCAGAACAAAGAAGAGTTTGTATTTTTGTTCCTTCTTTTGGCTACCTTTATTTCTCCCTTTCAATTTCTCTACATTTATGTCTCTCACTTCTGTTTCACCTCAAATTATTAGTGCCTTTAAGTAAAAGGCCAATCACCCCTAAGGTAAAACCCACCCAACTGGTCCCTAAAATCCCATTTCACCACCCAAATGTAAAAGATAAAAACCTAAAAGCTACGGTTGTGATGATGATAATTCATACGTAATCCATAAAGCCCCTCTCTTTTCCTCTCCTCTCCCTTTTATGCGTAGTGGGGTTCTCTTTTTTCACTGTGCTCTTTCTCCCTCTTTATTTTCCCACTAGTTCAGGCGTCCATCATGAGCCCTGAAAAATTGGCATGGAGTTGCAGAGAGTGCAGTACTGAGAAAGAGAGAAGCATAGGACACAAGACAAGGGAAAATTCAGAACTCAGAATTCAGAAGTCTGTGTGGTTGTGGTGTTAGTAGCATGTATAACTTGTTGGTGTCTTCTTATAAAGACGCGTGTGTTTGAGAATCGATTTTATTTATATTTTTCTCTATTTTACTTTTTAGTATGTGTTGGTTTCAGGAGAAAAGGCTCCGCGGTTTTAACAAAACCACCACCACACTGCACTCTCTTCTCTCTCAACAGTGGCAGTAACATAGTTTGAGGTTGATGTGTATGTGAGAAAAGAAAGGTAAAGTGGTGTTTTGTGTGTGGAATTTCTCAATCTTTCACTCTCAACTCACTCAGCATCAGTGGATCAAAGGCAAAAATATAAAGTATAATAGCATGCTCACATCATACATAGAACCACTCACGAGACTTCAATTACAAGATGCCTCTATATCACGTCTTAATCTCAATTAAATACATAAAAAATCAAATTTGATGCGTATTCCTTGTTCAAAAATGTGCTTACTTTTGAGTTTAGAGAAAGAATTACTAATGAGGCTGGTTATGATGTAAATTTATCATGACCTCCCACGAGGAAAGAGGGCAAAACATATATGGGAGATTCCTCCACCAATGTTGAATTTTATCACATCTATCTAATGAGTTATACCAGATTAAAAAACTAAACGTTAATAAATTAGATTTTGTAAGTGTTATTATTTAGAGGAGTGTAAGCATACCAATTCTTATCACAAATATTTTGATAATGGTTAAAATAAAAGTTCAAATTTCAGTTAATCATAGAATTAATAAATGTGTTTGTGAATATTTTGTTTGTTGGAAAAAAGTTATATTATTTTGTCTATAAGGGTTTATTTACATGGCACCTTCCAAAATAAATTCTGAAAATTTATTTATAAGAAAATAGTAAGTTTTTATAACTGTTTAATATCTTTTATGGTTAACTGCCTTTATAAACAAGTCTTATGAAGTAAATAAATAATTACAAGTATTTTGAAGAAATACGTAAATTATTCCTTGAATTTTATTCATTTAAAAACCCTTAATTAATTTATGATTTTTGTGAAATTCATTTAGTTTAGTATATTTATTTTCACCATTAAATGTAAATAACTTTTTTCCTAATTTAATTAAGAAATAATAAATAATTTTTAAAAATAAAATCCTTATCAGCAGTTTTCACAAATTATAAATTTACTGAGTATTTTGATATTATCGTGAGAATATTTATTCAATAAGAAACAATATTTTGAATGATTATCAGGTATTGAAATAAATAAATTTTAATTTTAGTGTACGTAATATTATTCCAAATGTGACCCAAATATGAAACGTAATTATTTATAGATTACAAATTGTATGTATTATGCATTAAAAGTTTAAAAAGTTTGTTATTTACTTCTAATAATATAAAAAATTGTTGTAGTTATTAACTATTAAGCAATTCAAATAAGCAGAATTATCCTAGATTGTGGAAATTAAACACACTTGAGTTTATTTACTCATGTTTTTCTAAAGTCATCTGATTAAGTAATTGAGCTCCACTACATTTGACTGTGTCATTTTGCTCCTAATGTTTAAATTATTCCCTTAGAATCAGGTTTTTTTTTTTTATACAAGTGATCATTTTTGTGCAAAAAAAAGGTTTAACATTTTTAAGTACTTTTCAAATCTATATGATATTTAACATTTTTCTTCTGTTATAGAAACATTATTACATGTTAATTTTAATTTTGTTAAGATACTAAGATTTACAAATTATTTAAATCCCCATTTTTTAACCGACCTTAAGGTGAGTAGTTGTTATCTTTAAAGAAATGGTGAGAAACTAGTGAAGTTAATTGCTAAATCTAATTTTGGTAGTTAAATTTAACTTTTATAACATTTATTTAAGACTAAAAGTCAATAATATTTAACAATTCATACCATGCCATTCACGTTCTATATTATTATTATATAACAAGAGTTGTTAACCAATCTTTTTTTTATTTAATTTTTTAGCCAATAATTAAATAAGCAGACACAGAAAAAAGAAAATTGTAATATAATTAAAATTTGAAGGACAAACAACATATACTTAAAATGGAGGGTTTTGGTAAAATTATTATAAAAATTATATAATAAAAAATAAATTTTATGTTTAAAAATAAGTAGAGAAAGAAAACGGTAGTGGGGAGTTCACGGACCCCTCTGTAGAGTTAATTTGTAGAGGACCATCAAATCACATATAAATATACTTTACCATTCTCCTACGTCAACCTAATAATAACGGGTCCCACTTCACTTCATTTCCACCCTTTTTTTCAACACTGTTCATATTCAATTCTCTGACTCCATCTACGTCACTTAACTCCCACCCATATCTCTTTTACAATTACTAACGTTTTTAATGACCATAAGACCCACCTCCACTTTCTTAATTTTTTTCTCTCTTTCTTTTAAAATGTTAAAATATAAATTAATCTCAAAATTACACTTCAGAAATATCTGTTTCCAATTTCAACGTTCTTGAAAACCTTATTCACTTTCAAGTACTCTAAAAAGAGTACTAAGTCAGAGACTTGGTTTGTAGCATTAGCAACAGCATGAAGAATATTACTAAAGTGCCATGGAAGAGAAAAGAAGAGGGGGGACCCGTTTTGTGATTGGGCAGTGAGCAGAGGGCGAATAATGGTTCATGATAGCCCCAAGCCAGAAACCATACCCAACCCATCACTCTGACCCCATCTAGCCCTTTGGTTAGTTCAAATTTGCGTCACTCTTCTCATGCTTCGAGCTTTTCTTTGCTCTTTTTTTGGAGTTGGAGCATGCAAGGTCCAATGAAAGACTCGATAAGTGGAGGCCAAGGGGAGTCTGCATTATTCATTTACAAACATTATCATAAAAAAGCTCCAAATCAAAAAATACAATGTAATCACATAAAAGGGTTTCGAATTTTAAATTCTAATTTTTTATATTTAGACAAAACTTACAATACATCTTAAACACGATACAATAAAGAATAATGTACAGAAGGATTTTAACAACTACTAAAAATACTTTTAGAATGGGTAAGATCCATGTTAATGAAAATGTTATTATATCTTTAATAGATTAACAATGGTCTGAATTATCATTATAAAATAATGTTTTAATAATAATTTATTATTGTTATAAATGGGTTTAATTAGGATGATACAGTTAAGAATGGTCACTGAAATAAAAGTTTTCAAAATAATAACTCTTATACATAATCGTGGTTAAAAAATTTTATACAACAATGATTTTATATGAACTGCTGTTAAAAGTAGTTTTCTTAAATTATATTATTTTAAAAAAATCTAAAACAAACCCACAAACAATACATTGTATTCCACATGTATATAGGCATGATGAACTACAAATTTAGTTGTTATTAATAAATAAATTAATCCACAAATATATATATATATATATATATATATATATATATATA
>Ga0099825_1004466_pt1 | contig 18329 bp, 12 predicted proteins | sample SiratroredBW_FD_76838 | JGI IMG/M metagenome (GOLD analysis project Ga0099825, IMG submission 76838) | Root nodule microbial communities of legume samples collected from California, USA - Siratro red BW | ecosystem: Host-associated > Plants > Roots > Nodule | place: USA: California | collected...
AATTTTTTTTTTTATATATATATATATATATTTTATAGAATGTATATATTATTATTATATATATATATATATATATATATATATATATATATATATATATATATATATATATATATATATATATATATATATAAGTGCAAATAGTTAAATCATTTGTCTCGATTATAGACTAGACATTTTTTTTGCATTTATTTGTTCATTGTGAAGGAAATGTCTATCGAACAATAGTTTTTTGAGTTTGAACTTTAAAATTCAAATTTTATTAAAGTTAAAGAACATAAAAAAAAAATATGCACATACACACGTTGTACAAGAAAGGACTAGTTACTATATTTTCTTTTGCATTTACTTTCTAGTAAAAGGTGAAGTGCAGATTCTGAAGAAGTCCTTAATGTTGAGTGCTCCACCGTATCATTTTTAAAAAAAAATTCTAAAAGTATCCTTTCAGTAAAATTATATTCCGAAAAATGCTTTTTAAAAATATATTTTAGATCGAAAAATACATTTCGATAATTTTTTGAAAAATATTTTCTGAAAACTAATAATATAGGTATTTTCATATTTTCACGTCTGTAATAAGTGCGAGTCGAAATTGATTGGTGCAGGAATTTTTTGCCCTACAATAATAGTATATGCTGGGCTTTCTAGATTTCCCTTTTGTAGAATTAAGTATTGATATTTTATAATTTTTCTAACTTTTAATTTACGCATGAGAAAAAAAAATAGGTAGTTTTTCCTTTTTAGATTTCATTAAAAATTTGATAATCAATTTTTAAAAGTATAAATTCGAATTCTTAAAGGTATTTTATTTTACTTCTGGAGATTCGTACATTTTTTGAATGAAAAAAAAAAGACTACCAAAAGAAAAAAAAAATCGATAAATGAAAAATGAGACTCATTCAAATACGTGATTCTAATAAACTTTAATCAATAGAAAATATGTTAAAAAATTATGTGATAGTGTTACTAGCTTATTTTATTTTTTTCTAAATAACTACAGGAAACAACACTGTCTAAATATATTTTCTGATAATTTGAGGAAAAGATTAAATATCATTATGGTTTGTGTGATAGGAAATTGGTAAGACAAAAATGTGTGGACCCAACCACATTTCATTTCATGCCTCTACTGTTGTGATCTTGGATGGAAATTGGGAGTTTGGATGTACTCTCACTGTTTATATTCCCATTTATTTTTATATGAACAAAATATGGTGGGAGTCTGGTCGTGCAGATATATTCTTAAGTCTTTCTTTTGTAACGTGTCATTGACGGAAAACGTCTTTCAACTAACAAATATATTAAAAGAGATGTGATTAAGTTTAATTTAAAAATAAATTAGAATATATGTAAAAGAAGTTATTTGAAATAATTATTTGAAGTATCTTTAACAAAAATGTTATTTAGACATAAAATAATTAAATATATATTAATGTTATCATCTATATTTTGTGAAATTATTTGCCAATTTTCCTAAATAATTACTGGAATCACCAAGAAAGAAGGAAGAAAGGAGAAATAACAGATATGTGATGCTACGTTTGCCAAAGAAAATAAAAGTCGCGTTGAATCAGTCAGAGTAATTCCTCACAAACAAAAAGAAGAAAGACTTAGAGAACAATAATGCATCCCTACATTTTCAACACATTCAATTATATTATATACATAATTTTTTTTATGACTAACACCTATAAAGAATATAAAATATTTATGTATTTTCTTTATTTTTTTAATTGTAACAACAATAATAATAATAAAATTATTAACAATAAACATTATTTTTTAACTATTTCTTTTCTAACAGAAAAAACATTTTATTTTTCTTTTTCTTTTCTTTTTCTCTCCCACTTCCTTTATATATTATACCACAACAAATATTACGCTTATCTTATTGAATCCTCTCCAAGCAACAAAAAGTACACCCTTTTTCCTTTCCTCTTCGTCAAGTCATGCCTCTTCGAACTACATGTTTTTTTTCTTTTTTTATTTGTAATGCATCAAATTGTGCTTTTATTGTACATCATACACAATGAAAATTTATTATTATCAATTTTAAATTTTTCTTATTATAATATTCGTTTTAGGAAATTTTATGTTAAGACGGTATTTAGTTTGAGAAATATTTAGGTTAATATCGTATTTAGATTACAACAATAATTAATTTATAACAATATTTAGGTTAGGACAATTTTAAGTTAGTGAAATATTTAAAACAATATTATTCTTGCATTAGGAAGTTTGTCACCTTTTAATCTTGAGGAGGAAGGGAGTACTTGTAAAAGGCTTTTTGACACTTAAGAAAATATTTAGTATTTAGAATATTAAATGTTGGTTCAAAAAGGTACCTTTCATTAGGTGATACAAAATTATTTATAGAAACAAGTAAGAGTATTGTCGATATGGTAGGCTAGATTATCACAACTTTTTAGATTAATTGTGATTGTACAAACTAATTTAGAATATTTAATTAATATTGATAATGATTAACTTTATTTGTCATTTTAGGTTTCTGATACGTATTGGACTGTATCATCTTGGCCTATACATAATCTTAGTTGATCATCTCAGTCATATACAACACACTTCAGGTAGATATTCAACATGATACCTCGGTATTATTTTGGTTCATGCATGATCTCGACCGATCATCTCAACTATGTATAATACACTCCAATAGGTACTTAGCAATAGTACTCAATATAATCTTAGTCTATGCATGATCTCGGCTGATCATCTCAACCATGTACTATACACCAGCCTCCCAAACTCGATAGGCTTAGAATTTTAAGTTATTTGAAACAAAATTTTACCTTCTTTTTCTTGGTCGAGATATTCTTCACTTTTCTTTTTGTTTTGGTGGATCGATAGTACTCGATTATCTTATTTACTAGTCCCCTAAGCTCGAGACTATATACTGAAGAACTCAAAGAAAAAATTAGAGTTTGGACCCTTTATGATCTATACATAATATTCAACACAATATTTCAGTATTGTCTTAGTCTATACATAATTTTAGTCAATCATTATCTTCACCAATAAACATATTTATGTAAGAATTTTCATTAGAAAATCATTATCTTCACTGTGTACAATAAATATATTTATGTGAAATTTTTCATTAGAATTACATTTATTTGAAGATAATTTTATTTTTGAACAATATTTACTTGAAAATAATATTTAGTTTAGGACAATCTATCTAGTTTAAGACAATATTTAATTTAAAAAATATTCATTTTTGGATAATAAGCCTTTAGGTATAAGATATCCCCCATACGATATTTGGTGATTATAGAGTCAAGTTACTCTCACTCTCCGCCCGTTACCCACAAGTACAAGATAATTTATTTTTGTAATAATTACTTTGAAAAACATATTTAACAGGATTTTCTATGAGTTAATTCTTAACGTGATTTTTAATAATTAAAATCTTAAAATATTTATATTAACCGTAATTTTCTTTAACAAAATTGCTGGCAAGGGTAGATGCGATACTGATCTATTTTAAAATTGAGGGTATGCTTGTTTTTCTTGTAACCACATTCAATGAAACTTTTCCACTTTTCTTTGTCTTTTGCTGTAACCACGTTCAAGTAAAACTTCTCAATTTTTTTCAAGACAAACATCGAATGAAAGCATACAATTCTCAAACGGAGAAACTTTGTGAGAGAAGATTTACGTTAAACGTTACATTGAATTTTGTAATTATAAGGTAAAACAAACATGAACTTGCCTACAACTATAGTGATTGAGCTGAAATGTAAGTGGTCCAACAAGATGGATAGACGTCAAATAGACGAAACCAACCCGGAAGAATAGCAGTAAACATAATTCATCTTTGTTTGGAAAAGATTGCAGAAAGAAGGAAACCGATTCAAGTCCTGACTGAATAATGAACTAATTGAGGAACAAGAACAATGGAAATTTCAAGGTCGACAGCTTTGCTTATCTGGATTAAATTATCATACTTTGGACCACGCGGCACAGGTTCAAAAGTACTGAGAGCGCCATTTACATGTTTACCATCTTTACCTCTAATTAGATACACAAATTTCAAACTAAGATGCAAGTAATATAGAATCGACAACTGAAGATTAAGGCTTAAAAGGGGTTTGCTTTCCTAAATCAAAAACAAGTACGAAGTAATGATCACCAAGCGCAAAACCATGCTTGTCCCTGTCCATGGCCTTAGGCAGACAAAAAAGCTTCTAGATTCCCAGCAGCATCAAGCTTTTACGCAACAGTTGAAGTAGCTCAGGAAGCTCCTCCTTGTCTGTCAGGGGAAAAAATCAAAGAAAGATGCAATATTTAGACACTACAGATATCCTAGTCCAATATTTGGAGTATATACGCAATGAATACGACCTCAAAGTTCAACTATATTTTTTTAATCAATAAATGATCACCATATTTTATAGCCCTCTTACCAATGAAATGAATGCAACTGCCCCAAACATTCATCCATGTGCAGGGACTAGAATTGCGTGTTGCCTTAGCAAATAGAATATAACTACAGATATAAATATTAATTTTGACATCCTTTGCAACCTAACCACCGCCCACTCAAATTAGTGCAAAACATTAGTTTAAAAAAGGATGAAGATTTTCTCGGGTATATACATATATAATTCCCTGTAATGTATAATCTAATATATCCTTTTCCCTTTGGTTGAAAAATATTAGTATATAAGCTTCTGGTAACCACTTTCGCTAAAGAAACAGATGGGTTACTACGTGAATTTGTCATCTACCGGCAGGCCTTAGTGAGCTTTGTTGTTTTCTTATGTTACTAGAGCTTACTTGACAAGATGTGTCATGTCGTGTTACATTTGTCTTTGTTTTCCACTTTTCTTTGATAAAAAGTTTCCACTTTATTATTCTTCACCCCTTATCTCTATTCTCTTCAAATCCAGATGAATATTATACAAATATACAGTACGATTGCTAGAAATGTTGAGCCCTACAGATTTATGTGTTTTACTTGCCTAACAACAAATTATTTAGTTTATTGAATTTTTTGCTTTGCATCTTTTTTTCAAATATAGTTTGGCATTGAAGGGGCAAACAGACGATAGAAGTGTCAAGTTTAGTTTATTCCTTATTTGTTTTTAATCCAACCCAATGAAGATTTGAGGCTAGGTTACTTTAACACTGATATTTAAAGAAGAAAAAATTAATTAACTGGAAAAGAGGTAAATCAAATAAAATAGATATTAGTGAAGATTTTTAAAGGAAGAGTGAGGAAAATTTTGATAAGGAGTTCTCACTATCAACTCATGACAATTCAAAGTCATTTTAATTTAAAACTTGACTTTATGAATGCCTTGGTGGATAAAAACAGGTGATTAGTGTGTTCAAAACTGCTCTTATTTCAAATAAACTTACTCCACCCATTAAAGAAAAGATGCAAGACACAGTCATTCCCTAAGCTGTTAGTTATTGCAGGAATCAGTGTGAATTATATTCCCATAATAACCACCCACCAATCCCCCTAAAAAAAGACTTACAGGCTACAGCAATGGTGATTACTTCACCCATGGATGAATAAATTTTTAGGAAAATTTAAAAAGTAGTAGCTAACACCGTAAAAAAAGTTATATTATAGCTAATAACACAAAGAATGATAAAGCTGGGGAGGGATCTTACAGTTGGAGAGCTGGTTTGGTGGTAGTGAGGGTGCTGGTGCTCATCACTGTGGACAGTGTTTGTATTATTAGTGGTAGAAGAAGCCATCAGTTCCTCTTCATTACCAAGACTAGCCCTTGAAATATTTGTCTTGTTTTGCTTCCTCATTTCCCGAATTTTAGAGAAATCCAGTGAGTAATCTGGCACTTGTCCCTTCTGATCCCAGTCCCCAAACTGTGGCACTGATAACCAAGGAGCATTTTTCTACAGTGAAAAGATTTATGAGTTAGACGGTTTATCACCGTAACAAAACTCATTATATTCATACAAGAGAGAAATAACGAAAAACAAAGATAGGCAGTTTCACGGCTGCTGTAAAAACTAAAAAACCCAAGTCCTCTTCCATCTCATAATCCATTTGCTTCAGAAAGGGATTTACAATCACTTGTACTACTGCAACACTAATATCATCACATCAAACTTTAAACACAAAACAAATCGATAAATTAAATAAAACAGAGTTTAAAGCAAAGAGTTATCACTTATAATCACAATCGCGTGTATTCACGAAAAGCAACAAAACTTCAATAGCAGAAGCAAGAAAAACGACAAATACAACTAAATCAAAGTATGCACATGATTTTCAACGACCAAAACAAATTAAAAATCGAACAAAATGAACTAGTTGCGCGTGGTACCAAGGTTTTAAGGTAGAAAGCTCGCAATTCTCACAGAGCAGAATAGCAACGAAATAAAACACAGAGAAACATCGATTCCGAGGAACCACTAGAATTTCATTCCGTTTGATTATTTTGTTTGTTCCTTGTGTTTCTTAGCCGCCAAAGACAACACCGTCTCATGGCAAAACGCAGGCGTTTAAAGAGAGAACAGAACTTACCTCCTTACTTTGCTCCATCTGAGTGATTTCAGATCTCGAATTAAGAGAGAGAAAGGGTTTGAGAAATGTGGCACAGCCTTTTCTAACCAAATGAAACGATAGATAAGCATAGCTGTTTCTGCGTGTATCTTCTCTATTTATGCACCACAAAGAAAAATCATACTTAGACTTTTCCTCAACTTTATTAATTTTCTAAAAGACACATACCTTACCAATTGTTCTCATAAAATGAAATATACAATACTCTTATTATTTATTAGGTAAAGGAAAAAAATAGTTATTAAATATATGCTTCTCTTTTATATTTATTAATTTAATAACAAAAATGAAACATTTTTTTTTATATCTAAGTTATGCTTAGTTACCTTGTTGGAAGTATATAACTATGTACCAAATATCTTTATTTCATTTATTATTGTTTTAATTTATTGTACCTTCATTCCGTGTTGAAGCACCCGCCACTTGCTTTCTAGCTGTCTCACCTTCACAAAATATTCTCTCCATTTGGAACCCATAAACTCACAACTATACCTACACTGTATTATTGTGCAATTTTTATTTGTGGACATTCTCATTTCATAATAAATTTTTATATTTCTTATACATGAAAGTATTCAATATTTTACTTGTTTTAAATTTAATAAATTAATTTAATTTAATGTTTTATATAATTGGGACCAGTATATTTATTTCTTCTGCTTCCAAGATTAAATGAACAATAAAGTCGTGACTAGACAATGACAGATAACAAAAGATTTGCAATCCTTTTTCCTAAAAGAAAAAAAAAAAAAACTAAAAAGGAACAATCATTGCCGAAACAAGCAGGTAACAAAACTATAGTGTAAAGAGCATTAATTATTACGTTCATTTTTTTCTTTCAGCTTTTTTATTTTCAATTATTGGAACCATGAAGTCGTCAATTATTATACAAATCACGAAAATAGTTTAACAAGTTGGGTACCCTGGAACGGAAACTATTGTATGAATATAGCAGTATTATTTTTACTTTTAAATGAAAATTAGTTTTATAGACCTTTTATTTTAAAATTTAAAAAGAAATTGAATTTTTAATAAGGAAGTAAAATATCAAAATAGTAAATAAGAAATTAAATATATACTAAAAAGTATTACAAATTAATAAAATAAAAAAGATTAATTATTTTTATTTATACATAACAACTTTAGCAACAAATAAAAGCAATGGAAGAAGACGTTTCTTTTATTGATAATAATAGCTAATTTTTTATATGACGTTTTGAAAAAAAAAATTACATAGAGAAAAAACTTATTTGATCTTTATAATTACATAATTTTAAATTTTTTTATATTTATGTTCAATTTTTTTTGTTACTGTCAAACCATTTCATATGCATCTAGTTTTTAATGTTAACAAAAAAACTGAAATATATTGATAAGGCGTTGAAATGAAGATGATATGCGTTGCTCTTTTGCGTTAGTGTCTATAATAACGATGATTTTATGTTTTTCTCTACAATTATACAATGTATCTATTACTTCTACACTACAAATTTTATTCACTTTAGTTCTTATACAAGTACTTTTAAATTCATTTTGGATTTTGTCATTAAAAAAACTTGACATTGATGTGACACTTGATAATGTCAAATTAATAGTTTTAATTCCCATATAAGTAATTTTTTAAGTTGTAATATCAATCAGTCTTATCTATTTTGATTCACCCAGTCACAGAACATTAGGTTCAAGATCTTAGCTCTAACGGCTTAAGAGTTGGTTCTGGGTGAAGAGGTTGACCTAAAAAAAAAAGCTCAAATATTTATTTTATAAAATAATTTCAAATTAAAAAATTTAATTAAATAATTTGAAATATATCAACAACTTAGTCAAATTTGATTTTTATTTTTTCCATTAGTATTAAACGAATTGATTTTAAAAAACAAATTAACAACAACCATAAACATATTTTTTCAGTGTTTTTTTGGGACATGGTTCTCAGGATATGGTCACCCAAAGAAGCCCATAGGCTTCACCAAGGTTTCTTATGGACTGGTAGTTCGGCCCATAATATAGTTGGGCCAAGAGAAAAAGGGAGCAAAATGCCCACCATGATATAGAGCCGTAATGAAAACAAGAAACAAAAAGTTGAGAATTTTGGTTGTTCACGGTGGTGGACGCAGATCGAAGAGAACGATGTGAGCCAAACAACAAGACACGTGTCACAAAAGGGTGAGGCCGTTTTGAGCTACTCTTCACCACACACGGTCCATGTTCTTCCAGGATTCTTATCTATCTGAAATCTCATGTCCGATTTTTCTATCTATTGTTTTGGTTCTGGCCACAATAAATTCTTAATCCAAAATCCAAAGTACCAATTTGTTAATTTTCCTATTATTATTATTATGCCTTTAAAAAATAAAAATAAAAAATATATATAATAAGCGATTATTCTCTACCCACAAAAAGTACAAAACAAAGGCTAGTGAAAGAACCGCATTACCATCAGCGCGCAAAACCGGTTTATGGGTTGAAATCTGGTTGGGTATTGTGGGGAAGAGAACTCACATAATATCTGTTCTCATCCTCGATTCCGATTCTCTGAATTTTTCATATCCCTTCGAAATGGACTTAGCCGCGAAGCTTCATCACTTAGACCTCACCGGCGCGGTCATTTTGGATGCACCAAAGCCCTCCGTGCTACGCCACCTTCCGCCACGCGTCGCCACCAGAGCCAACACTAACATCAGCACCAATCTAATTTACACCAGCCGCTTCTCGGGCCCATTGCGGCCCAATTCCGCTTCCTCTTCGGGCCTAACAACTGTAACGGTCGACGACGACATCGAGTCTCTCTTCTCCGAAACCGCCTCGGAGGAGCCGCGGCGCGGGAGGAAACAGCAGAGTGGCGGCGCGTCGGGCGTGTCGTCGGGGGTGAAGCTGGAAAATGTGGGGAAGGCGTACAAGGGCGTGACAGTGTTGAAGGACGTGAGTTGGGAGGTGAAGAAGGGGGAGAAGGTGGGTTTGGTTGGCGTGAACGGCGCGGGGAAGACGACGCAGATGAGGATTATCGCTGGATTGGAGGAGCCGGATTACGGGAACGTGATAAAGGCGAAGCCGAACATGAAAATCGCGTTTCTGAATCAGGAGTTCGAGGTGTCGCTGAGCAGGACGGTGAGGGAGGAGTTCATGAGCGCGTTCAAGGAGGAAATGGAGGTGGCGGGGAAGTTGGAGAGGGTGCAGAAGGCGCTGGAGGGAGCTGTTAACGATTTGGAGTTGATGGGAAGGCTTTTGGATGAGTTTGATTTGCTTCAGCGGAGGGCTCAGTCTGTGGACCTCGATGAGGTTGATGCAAAAATAAATAAGTTGGTGCCTGAACTTGGCTTTGCTCCTGAGGATTCTGATAGGTTGGTTGCGTCTTTCAGTGGAGGCTGGCAGATGAGAATGTGTCTTGGAAAGATTCTACTTCAGGTACGCTTCAATTCACGTTGGATTGTTCGGAATCGCTTTGCTATGTTGATGTAGATTTGTGTAACATGTTTGGTTTTAGGAAGTAATTCTGGTCCTGAATTGATTTTAGTTGAAGCAACTCTAACTAGTTTTATAGTTGGATAAAAATGTTTGGAGTAACTTTTTCTAATAACTTAACTTTAGAATGAAAACATCCAAATATAAATCAAAATCACTTCATAATCAAATAGAACCAAAATGAATTGTACAAACGCTTGCCAGTGTTTGATGTCGCAAAACATTGGATCCATGTTAAGCTGAAAGCAACTATTTGTATGTTTTTAAGAGTGAAAACATCCAAACATGAATCGCATTATATCAAAAATCAATTTTACAAAGGTTTACCGAGCTATCCAATTAGTTAAAATGTATGATTGGTTTGATGTCTCGTAACATTGCATTCATGGTAAGCTGAACGCTACTATTTCTAGCTTTTGAGGTTTATTTTGGTTTGAGCTCAAAAATTTAGAATACATTATGCGTAATGCTATAGCCAATCCAAAATACATTGATATTACACAACAGGCTGCTATTTTTGTCTAGGGTATGTATATTTTTGCACCTTGACACACGCTTCATTGTCTAGAAAGGAATAATTCAATTGTCTAGGTGATAAAATGTCTCAATGGCTACACTGTTTTGTTGTGTAGATGATGTGGGTTTGAGTGTTACAAGTGTTGTTGATAACAATCGGAATCTGCATTTGGTTGCAGGAGCCTGATTTGTTGCTGTTAGATGAGCCTACAAATCACCTTGATCTCGACACCATTGAGTGGCTTGAGGAGTATCTTAACCAGCAGGATGTGCCGATGGTTATCATTTCCCACGACCGAGCTTTCCTTGATCAACTTTGTACAAAAATTGTGGAAACTGACATGGGTGTGTCCAGGACGTTTGAGGGAAATTATTCGCAGTACATAATTTCAAAAGCAGCATGGATTGAAGCACAGTATGCTGCTTGGGAGAAGCAGCAGAAAGAAATTGAGCAGACAAGAGACTTGATCAGTAGATTAAGTGCTGGAGCAAATTCTGGCCGTGCTTCATCTGCTGGGAAGGTATGCGTCGAGAATCCCAATAGCTTATAACGTTGTTCATGGATGGTTTTGTATTTTACGTGTCCTTCATGCTAGAGTTATCTGGGCTTGAAGAGGCAAGGTATGTTATACACTTGATAATACCTTGGGAGAGTTCATAATAGCATGTCAAGAATCAACTCTCCCAAAGCTTAAGCTAATGGCTGACAGTTCATGAATGTGTTTATTCTAACAAGGTATAAGCATCATTAAATAATAGGCAATTGAGATGACAAATAACCACCATGCTTCTTTTAACTGCTTAGATTAGTTGCATTGCATCATTCCGCTTCGAATACTTTAATGCTATGTTGTTCTTCTTTTATTTGCTTAAAACAATGTCCTTTCTTTTTGTGGGAACAGAAGCTGGAGAGACTCCAGGAAGAGGAACTGGTGGAGAAGCCATTTGAACGCAAACAGATGAAAATCAGGTTCCCAGAGCGCGGAAGGAGTGGAAGATCTGTTGTAACAATTAAGAACTTGGAATTTGGCTTTGAGGATAAGGTTAGATATCAAAATCTTATTATTGAAAACCTTAGCATTAAATGTGGACTGTCTTTGTGTCATAGTTATATGATATCAACTGATCATGCTTTTCTGTGCCAGCCACTTTTCAAAAAGGCAAATCTTTCAATTGAAAGGGGAGAAAAAATTGCCATTATTGGTCCAAATGGATGTGGCAAGAGTTCTGTACTGAAACTGATTATGGGTTTGGAAAAGCCAACTGGGGGTGAAGTTTCGCTTGGGGAGCATAATGTGTTACCTAACTATTTTGAGCAGAATCAGGTGTGCCACTTTAATAGGGGAAAAGCTAATTGTTAACTGATGAATTTGCTATCAGTTCCAGTTTTTTGTGTCAAAATTTGCGTGGTTAATAAATTTTTAGTGCTAACTAATTTGTTTAATAGGCTGAGGCACTTGATCTAGACAAGACAGTGCTTGAGACAGTAGAGGAAGCAGCAGAGGACTGGAGGATTGACGATATTAAAGGACTTCTTGGGCGTTGTAATTTTAAATCTGATATGCTTGACCGAAAAGTTTCACTATTGAGTGGTGGTGAGAAGGTAAAATCAAGATTTGTGTCATCCTTTTCAGTTGACATTTATTTAGCATTTCTGAGCCTTTAGATGTTTGAGCTGTTATTGCTTGAGTAAAAGCTTTGAGATAATAGCATTTGAAGAAATATATGAATCAAGAATTATTGAGTCTGTTAAATGATGCTAAGTCATAGGCTCCAACCACAACATTAAGACATTTACTAGGGTGATTCCCCATACCAGTAAATGTATTTAGTAATCTCAGGTGTCATGGACTGTTGTAGCATCAAGAATATTATATGCATGAATTGCTCATGGCATATATATAATTTTTATTTTTCTAGTTACATTGCAATGTTCCACTCTTTCTCACTCTTTTCATATGGTGATGCAAAATTATTTGGATTTATCTTGTCTTATGTTTTACTAGGCACGGCTGGCTTTTTGCAAGTTCATGGTAAAGCCATCCACTCTGCTTGTGTTGGATGAACCAACCAATCACTTGGATATACCTTCTAAAGAAATGCTTGAGGTATGACTCACTTTGTCGTCTGCTTTTTCCTTATAAAAAGCTTATTGTAAACGTATCGGCCTAGTAATGTTTAATTCTTGCCACAGGAGGCAATAAATGAATACGAGGGCACTGTTATCACAGTATCTCATGACAGATACTTCATAAAGCAAATAGTTAACAGGGTCATAGAAATTAAAGATGGCACCATACAGGATTATGCAGGGGATTACAATGTAAGTTAATCGATCCCTTGATCCCTTCTCTACCCCTTCCTGTCTTATTGAGTGTGATAGTAAACATTTTATTTTTGTTTTAAATTATAATATTGGAGTTGGATAAAATGGGTTAGCTTTATTCACGATACAGTTGGTCCTAGGAACACAATGATCATCAGTACGATATGTTTTAATCGTATTAATTTTTTAAAACTTTTTGATGTTTGAATCATTTACGGTGTTTTGGAGTTTAATATTATTTAAGATGCTCAGGATGATTTTGGATGCCTTACTGATCCTCAATTCTATCATAGTATCCTTGCTTGGCCCTCACTTCTCTAATATGTTATTCCTGTTCCCTATTCGATTATCTTCTTCATGTATAGTATCATCATATCATATCTTAAAATTAGGGTAAAATTGTTAAATAATTTTTCCTCTCAGATTTTTGTTTTCACTTCTTTTTGGACCCTCAGATTATTTTCTCATTTAGTCATTTTAGTCCTTCCTGTATGTATTCTATTTCAATTTCATTTCTCAGCTAGGGACTTGACATTTTCACTAACCTATTAGGATTTTCAAATTGATAAATTTTAAAAAAGTAAATAATATAATAAAGCAAACAGCCTTCTAGATCCTTTTCTCGTTTTGTTGCAGTCCTTCTCCCCACAAGTGGAAGGATGTCGGAACCAAAATAAAAGAAAGATATATGTAATGGGCCAAAATGATACTGTAAATACCCAATGGTACAGGGAATACATCTAATGCGGGATCAAAATGAAAATAACTCTAACATTGGATTTGAGAGGGTCCAAAATAGTATTTTATTCTTAAAATTGTGTTTTATACTTTAAATTTATGTTCATGTAACATTACTACATGGTAACTTCGTAATCATTGAATTGTAATATGTTTGCTTCAGGTACAGCTCGTTTAAATTTTCTTATATTGCATGGCTCATTATTGGTTTTAACATGCTTGAATCTCAAAAAATTGCAGTATTATTTAGAGAAGAATCTTGATGCTAGGGAAAGAGAACTTGAACGCGAGGCAGAACTTGATAGCAAAGCTCCTAAAGTGAAAGCCAAATCCAAGATGTCCAAGGTGAACTTTTGTTAGTTATAAACACTTAAATTCATGAGATGGGTCGGTTACTACCAGTATAGCAGAACTTACAAGTAGTTTGTAAATTCATATTTTTTTCTTTTGCAATGACAGGCTGAGAAAGAAGCACGGAAGAAGCAAAAGATGCAAGCCTTTCAGGCAGCAAAACAGAAGTCTAAAGGTGTGAAAAATGCGAAGAGATGGAATTGAGTGAAGCATTCCAATGTTAGACTAATTTAGCAGAAGGTGATGTAGCATATTTGGGTTAGCTACACATCCTTTGTATATTCATGTATCAATTGACTAACTCATTTACGGGAAATATAGAAGGTTGTTACCCCATTCATCCCATGTTGTGTCTCTCCACTGCGATACCACGATACCAATTTTTTTGGGTAGACGTTTATATAAATTTTCATTTGGAAATACTTCTTTAGGGCAATTGCATCCTGCATTCTAAAAAAATTATTTCTACATTAATCCGTAAGGTACTTTTTTTTATCTTTGGTAATTGGAAAATCACTTGTTTAGTAATGAAATTTTACATTTCATATTAGAAACTGTGCATTTTCAGGCTTAACAATGTTCCATTTCCCTTTACCTTCTGCTAATGTCTTGGTCTATTTTCATTCTGGAAAGGACTCATTCTTGACTAGGAGATGCTTTCTCTATTAGAATTACATATTTGTATAAGGCCAGTTCATCCTTCAAGATGATAAGCTTTATTTTAAATAATTTAAAATGTTAAAAATACGTTCTTAATATAAGATTTGCTTATATTAGATCGACTGTAATAAAAATAATTTTATGTATAAATTTAAGGGAAATAAAAATTGACAAATTTGTTATAAAGAATAATTGAAAAACTGACAATTTTAACATAACATTCTTTTATTCTTGTTCATGTGATTTTCAATGTTATTTTAAATTCAAAGCATTTAATGTAGGTTGATTCGCAATCAAATAAAAATATAATTTAATATAATTCATATTCAATTTGGATATCAAATTAAAATTGAATTGATTCTTAATTTAATTTTCAAAATTAAAAAATATAAATTAATATTATAAAATGTAAATATGAAATTGGAGAGAAGAAGAATAAATTGGGAGTGTAAAACAGTGGATGTAAAATTTATTTCAAATTGCATCGTGAATTAAACTCACGGAAGAAGATAAACACAAGACAGAGAGAGAAATAGAAAGACAATTCAAACATAAAGACAATTTTAAAATTCAGAAAAAAAAGATGAAGATATAATTTATAAAACTAAACAACTAAACAAATAGATTTAGTATATGTAATTAAAGCTGATTTAATCTATAACATGGTATCTAATTGTGAGTTGTGATTAATCCACATCTTTTTCTATATAACAAGTAGTAAATTTCTCTTAACTTTCAAAAATTGTAAAAAATAACACAAGTAATATCTAATATATCTAGCTTGAAGCCATTAAAATGTAAAATATTCAATGTAGAGAAAAAAAAAAAAGTAATATCTACATGACAAAAAAGTAAACGAACATTAGATCAATTAAAAATACAAAATTGAAAACAATTATGTATATTAAGTTAATTTATTATAATTAAAAAATATTTAAAAACTGAAAATAAAGTTTATTGAAATAAAGTGATAATTTGTACACAATATATGGTATCAAATTTACGCTTCACATTAGATTCTCATCATATCTTTCATAATTGTTACAGTAGTAGATATAATATTTTGTGTCTTAAATTAGTAAAAAATATTTAAAATTGTATTCTAAAGTCAGATCGAAGTATTTAACATCAATTTCAAATTGAAAGTTAAAGAATCAAAACAAATATTGCATCAATTTCAATTTGCGAATGAAAGAATTATGAGAACCCTTTAGACGATAAATAAAGACAAAAAAAATCTTTTGTACAAACTAAAGATAGATCAAATCATAAATTTTAAAATGCTCCTTTATCTTTTAAAATCAACGATAAAAAAAGTGCCATAAAGTAACAATTATTTTCAAAATATTTGATGATAATTTGTAGTAACTACGGTTGTAATATATAAAACCAAGACTACTTCAGCTGTACTTAATCGAAATAACCGTATAATTAATATTCATGACATGTTGGAAAACTAAGACAGCATATAACAAATATATAAAATTAATTCTTAATCAATAAGATATTAACTCCTAAACATATTAAATCATTTGTAGTATTATGATAAGATGAGATTAAGCACCCCATTCGTATTAATATAGATTCATTCAATTCACTTAAACGTCCGAATATTTTTGTAGATTCTCACTTTGTTTTTCAAATATAAGACGTATGAGAGCAAGCTTTTAGATGAGATTCATCGACAAAGCACAATAGTAACATAGTAACATAGTGCAGGAGAAGACCTACTTGACTTCAAATAAAAATAACTATAATTTAAAAATTCTTTATCTTTTAATAATTTTACCTCTTCTTCTCTTAAAAGGACTTAGGACATGAATTCTAAGAAGGATAGATTGAAATATTTAACCTTTTGACGATTAAAATTAGGATTATATTATGAAATATTTATAAAAGAAGTGTATTTTATGATATTTTTAATTGTGGATGTATTTAAATTTTTATCAAGATTAATTATAAAGTTTAATTAAGTTTCAATTCTTTCATAAATTTGTATATTTTTAATCGAGTTTTCATTAAATTTTTTTGATAATATTTTTCAATTGAGTTTCTATCATTTAATTTTTTTTCATTTTTTAATTATTTTGCTTACTTGTCATTCAGGTGTTCAGAAATATAAAATTTTGTAATTAAAATAAAATGATATTATGATTAATATAAGACTTGAAATAATTTTTATCATTTTGGTGATAACAAAATATTATTGTCGTCACCTACATTAACAGTGATTAGGACAACAGTTACTTAATCGTTATAGGTGATTATGGTTTGATAGTATTTGATATCAATTATTGATGTAATTGAACACATATTTAGTCTTCAAAAATTGTCACATATATTTATTAAAAAAAAAACTAACATTACTATACATTTAACCTATTACTATACAATTAATCTTAAGAGGAGCTTTTGTTTTTCTCTGTAAATTTAAAATCATCAGTAATTCCTTTAAGAAGGTTAATCTGCGTATTAGTTAACGAAAAAAATTAAATGATAAAAATTGAGAAACAATGAAAATTGTATAAAAAAATCTAGTAAAGACTCACTTGAAAATATCTTTTATGAAATATTTAAAATTTAATTAAACCAAAGAAGAATGTTTTAATCTTTTTGAAGAACATAAATACTGAATTAAGCTTATTTTTTTAAAAAAATAATAATTAAATCCTATCAGAAAAACAGGGACAAAATTAGTAATTTAATAAAAAATATATTCTAGCCTTGTAAACCCAGACTAATTATGGTTGGACTAAACCCTACTGAAGCTCTGATAAATCCCCTTTGGTCTTGGAGGAAGAAGAAATCAACATTGGCGGAAGAAGAAGAAGAAGAAGATTATGATGGCAGCAACTTTGCTAGGCATGCCAGGTCCATGGGCGGAGGATTATCGCGAACCATCTGATCCCTACACAACAAAAATTGGAGGACTCCCTGTACATCACTAACCCTTCTCTTCTCTTCTCTTCAATCACACAAAATTTTCGAACGCTGAATTTTTGTTTGTTTTTCAATTCTGTCAATTTGGTTTTAAGATTACCGTGTTTTCGTACAAGTAATTTGAGCATCTCTGACAGGATTGGCCCCTTCCCATAAACGCCGATTTGCTACGCTGCGCCGCGTGCTCCGGTCAACTCTGCCTGGTGGCGCAGGTTTACGCGCCCCTTTCTCAACACCGCACCCTCTTCCTTCTCGGTTGCGTCTCGCCCGAATGCGGAACCTTTTGGCGCGTTCTTCGAGTTCAGAACATTGCTGACGTGGACTCCTCCCAACGAAAACAACTTGCGTCCGATGCTGAAGTTCCTTGTGCCAACGTGTCGGATGACGAAGACGGAGGTGACATTGATTTTGCACAACTGGGTAAGGCTCTCTTTGAAGCCGGGACTGCGGCTTCCAACTCCAAGCGCAAGAAGCCGCGGAAAAAACGACAGAACAAGCCCCCTTCATCTTCTCCACGTCCAAAAGCGACAGCTTTTGTTCAAAATGACGTGCCTGGTACTTGTTTGTGTAATTGGTAGTTGCTAATTAGCGCAACTCTAATGTTTTTTTTTTTTTTTTTTTTTTTTTTATTTATTTTTTTTTTTTTTTTGGTTTTTTTTTTTTTTTTTTCTTTTTGTACCACCCACATGTTTCAGTTTTACAATATTAAAGTTATCTGTTTATGAAGTTGTTGGACTGGGTTTGGTTCCCCATAATGACTTTGTTGCCATTAGG
>Ga0099825_1004468_pt1 | contig 18328 bp, 7 predicted proteins | sample SiratroredBW_FD_76838 | JGI IMG/M metagenome (GOLD analysis project Ga0099825, IMG submission 76838) | Root nodule microbial communities of legume samples collected from California, USA - Siratro red BW | ecosystem: Host-associated > Plants > Roots > Nodule | place: USA: California | collected...
ATATATATATATATATATATATATATATATATATATATATATATATATATATATATATATATATATATATATATAACTTATAAATGATATTTTTAAATACAATGTTAATATACAAACTAAGCACAAATAAATGATTCCAAAATATTAATCTTAAAGCTTAAATTTTAAATAGAAAAATACAATTTAAAATCATCTTAATTTAAAATTGTAAAAATACAAATTATTATTCATCAACATCAAATTATTGATGTCTAATATAATATAAGAAATAAAGTTTTGAGTGAAGAATCTATAACATATTCATCTCTGGAAACATTTTCTTTATTCTCCTCTATAATAAGAAAATGTTAACCAATAACATTGAAAGATAAAGTAATAAATAATTGAATTAAGTTAATGCAATAATATAGATATCTAACCCATCATTAGGTTTCGATAATAAAGTTCCTACTCCCGAACCAAACAAGTTTCACACAGAAAAGTTTATCAGTGCAAAAATACCATTTTAGAATTCACCTATATGTCATTTATTGTCCAGTTCTCATCCCAGTTAGAAATAGTGGAATTAGAGGTAGACAGTTAATGGTAAAAATAAAATGTCTCATAGCGTTACTACTCAATAATTGATGGAGCACCAAGTATTGGCCATGTTGGTTGGAATTGGACCCTCTTCAAAAATTATATAGTTTTGTAGCAAAATATCTTCACTCTTGACCCAATACATATTTAAAAAAATAATTTATAAAAAATAATAACTTTAATTATATATTATATGAAAATCAGTTATTAAGACTGGATGATCTAAACCACATGCTATTTTTTCCTATATTTCATCCAAATCTTAATTAAATTATAAATTCATCATAAATTTTAATATTTTTAATTGAGTTTTTTTCATAATATTTTTTATTATATTAATTACTTAAAATTTTTATATATTTTTTCAATTGGGTATTAACTTTTGTCATTAGTTAAGATGTGTTACTTTATGTCATCATTATTTATATATCTTTACATAAAAAAATTATTTAATTTTAAGTTCTTCATAAATTTAATTATCTTCATTTGAATTCCTATTAAAAAATCTTATTCTATTAATGTTTAAAATATTTATATTTTTTAATTGATATTATATCATAAATAGGGATAACATAACTATTTAATTTGATTTTTGTTTTAATAGTTAATTTATAAAATGAAACAATATCACTTTCTTTTATAAATAATGAACTTAATTTTTTTTTTGTAGAAGTTCATTATATGAAATTAAACGATCATGTTATTCTAATTCCTGACAAAATAAAACTTTAATTAAAAAATATAATTTTTTTAATAAAATAATGATTTTCAATGAATATTCAGATAAAAGTACTTAAAATTATGATAAATTTAAAAATTAATTATTTTTTATTTAATATGGGATAAAGGATTCCTTGAAAGAAAAACAAGGTAAATATTGATAGAGAAGATATACCTACATGTGAGCCATCTAGTCGAATCGGATTTATAAAGTTATAAATGTAATTATTGAAGAAGTCAATGAAGGTAGTTCTATGTCTTTGGATCACTTTGAAGAGACATCTACTTTAAGCCATTTCCACTCATTAATCCTTGCACTGTACAAACTTAGACCACCAGATATCTCGTGGGACATCACAAAAAAACGCATAATTAATATATTGCATAACACTCAATATCTTTTAGCAAATGCCAGTGATGATAGATTTTTTAATCAATTGATAGGTGATATTTAAGAAAAGGAAAAAAGATCTTTTCACAACCCGCATAAAATTTATTTTCATTTATCAACTATGATATGACATGTTTTATTACAAGGAAAAGGATAAATTGATATTTTCGTCAGATGTACTAAATAAAATGAAATTTGAAGTAAATTTTTTTGGCTTGGTTGGGTTTACGAAAACAACAACCGCAAATGGAGAATCATCAACGGAAAATTAAGATTACGCTTACGAACTATTGACGAAGTAGTCCACGAACTATCAAGTGTAAATGAAAATCCACCGCCACTTTATTAAAGAATTGCGATCTATCGTACTAAATCACCTGCTTGAAACCATCTCTAAACTAAATGAAAAATTCATTTCTTAAACACAATCATAATTTCACTTACAATATCCTTTACGTTGTCACGTAATCAAAGTAAAATCGTTGTGAAATTTGATTAGAAAAATATCAGGAAGACAAATAAAAATAAAAATTCGTAATTAAAATAAAATTGTTGTAAAAAATAATTAAAAAAATTATGAGAAAGACAAACAAAAATAAAAATAAAAGTCAATATATCTATTACTTTTAATCTAAAATCTTAAAATATTAGATTTGTAAATCTTTTAATATATTTGTTAAAAAATTCAAAAAATAAAAATTAAAAAAACAAATAAAAATAAAAACAAGAGCTAACGCATAAAACGATAACACCACTTATAACCTAAAACTCTGAAGGAATTGGATTTATACATCATCTATCCTATCTATGAGTTGCTTTTTATCTTATGTATTGCTTTTTGAGATAGAGATGGAAAAGAAAAATAGTGAATGTATGGTCACAGTCATGGTTGACCAGGATTCAAGCACAGTATTTTTCTTGTCCTTAGCATTTGTAACTTCTGCGTACAACAACACACATGAATAAGATGGGAAAGAAAATTGTAATTGAGAATAAAAAAATGTGTGGATATTGAAAAGTAGAAGGTAAAAATGGCATATATATATATATATATATATATATATATATATATAGGGCCCTAGGAGCATGAGAATGTGGTCCAAGGAAGTGTTTGGGTTGGTATGTGGTTTGTTTCACAATTACCTTCTCAAACAACATGGACCTGTTCCCCCACCCATCCCTCCTTTCGCTTTCTTTCTTACCTTTAAACAAAACCCTAATCATCAACTCTTACTACCTAAACTAACTCACCATTTTCATTCTCTGCATCACTGCAACTCTTCTGCAACTGATTTATGATTTTTTTTTCGATAAATTTATGTATAAATTGAAAATAATAATTAAGAAAATTTATAAAAAAATTACAATTTAACTTTTCTTTCTCTGAAGTGGAGTGGTAGTATTTTATATTTTAGAGCAAACTTTGTCAAGAGAGATTTATATATAGTGATACGGTCTATATGATATTGGGCATCCTATCGATTCAATAATGGTGAACAATGTTCAATACAAAATTACTGTTATCAATCTTTGTTGAGTTTAGTGTTTGAATGCTTTTAAAGATGTCAAACTCGTACCTTTTTTAAAGTTGAAAGACAGAGTCGTTTCAATATTATCATAAACTGTTATTAAAGTGTATCTACCAGTAAAGATAATTTTATCTTATAACAATAGAAAATAAAAAACCATTCTAATCAACACCTATTGTTATCAATATAGTATTTTACCTTCTCGCAGTTACTGAATACACATTTGAACCATAATAATGCATGATGTAATATCACCCTCTAACTTTAATTGAATTAATAAACTATATTTTATCTTGATTTGATTAAACTCTACAGTTTCAGTATGAATTTCAGAATTCGTGGTCTTGACGGGGACAGAGAAAGAAATAGACGAGACCTTTAACTACATGCAGAAGGCAAGGGGAGAACCAAATAAAAAAGTTAGAAGCATGAAATACGAGTGAAATCAATTTAGGAAGTGCCACAGAAGAAGTAAATAAAACACAGTTAGATCAATTTCAAAAAATTCAGTACTGCGACGTATCAGAATATATATAGACTTGTCTAGTTTAGATAATATTATTACTTTTTATGTCATTATATATGAAGATGGTCCATGAGCTGCTGATTGGTTCAATAATTTTATTAAAATAAATTTTGATATTATATCAAAAAATTTAAACTTAATTTAATTTTATAAAATCGAATTATAAGATAAGATTTATAATCACTTTATAAATTATTAAAAAAATTTATCTTCTTATTTTCAATTAATGTGAGATCTTCAATAAAAAAGATAAAGAAATAACTTTTCATGACATTTAAAAAAATAAAAAAGAAAAGATAAATATAATCCTATTAAATTGATTTGGAATATAATATATTTAAATAAATTGTTCTAATAACTATATTACTTTTCATTTTTAGATACTTAATTAATTTTTAAATATCTTGTAAATTTAAATACTTTTAATTTAATTATTATTAAATTTTTCTATTAAGTATCTATACTTCATGATTATTATTATATTTTTGTTACTTGTCTCTGTATGTAAGAGAGATAAAATTCTATAGTTAATATAAAATAATATTATGGTTAATATAAATTTTTTTTTATTTTTATTGAAAATTTATCAAATAATCATATTTTCATATAACTTTCACATATTCGTTTACAATAATTAAAGGACTGTCTCTATTATTAATAAGCGTCTATCCAACCTGTTTTCAATTAAAATAAAAGTTATATATTTTTTTACATTAATCATAATATCCTTTTATATTAATTATAAAAAATTTATATAACTTGTGAAAACAATTAAATAAGATACCTAAACAAAATAACAGTCTCACTATTCAGTAAATAAAAAATTAAATGATAGAGATTCAATTAAAAAATATTAAAATTTTACAATTAATTGATTAAAATAATTTAATAAAAATATAACTAAATTTATTAAAAACTTAAACTTTAACTAATGCTTTGTCACTGTTTTATTTTTTCTTTTTAAACTTTAAAGACCTGATGTATAAAATATTTCGGACTATGTCCATGCCCTAAAAGGTCAATAACCGCCCGACACAAAGGTCTACAATAGATTTTCTATTGTAAATGTATAAGAACTTGTTGGTTCATTGAATTTAGGGTTTCAAGTTTCAAAGACATCCTGAAAACTCTGCGTTTTATTTCTTCTGGTCTACAAAGAAACAAACAAACCAACAGCTTACAAGTTCCAAATATGAAAATCAAAATTGTGGGATTGAAGATAATTTAAATGGTAGCATTGTCGTTGAGCAGTAATGCATGGAAATGGCAATGGCATCACACCTACTTTTCTTCTCTTTTCTTCTCTTGTCGTGTCAAAGAAATGGAACAAAATAAGGCAGCAAAAGCTTGAAGAATCTAGCATGGTTAATTGTATGAGGACACAAATCTCAAAACTTTAGAGCATCTACATCTTTAAATATTCCCACAAAAAATCTATATGTTTAAATGCATGGACACGTGCATGGGGACATTAACGACAATAACAAGAATTCGGTGAAGCGAATCGAGTACGTTTAGAGAAGGCAACACATAGTATGATATAATATATATTCAATAAATGTGGATTCGGTGGCCAATTATATCACTATTAATTATTACTATGAATAATAATTTTTTTTAAAGTATTAGATGGATAAAAGTAAAATAGGAAAGAACTAGAAGAAGAAAAACTCTGCTTGGAAAGAGTAAAATAAATGTTATATATATTTTATAAGTATATAATAAATTTAACTCCAGAAATTGAACAGTTTTACTTCATTATTTTTTCTTAACATATTTTTCTTACTTTTGCTTTTATTCTGTGTGTGTACTCACACCCTTGTTACAGTGGATATTGTAGCTTGGCCAAGGAAAGTGAAATACAACAGTTTGTGCTCTACCTCTTCACGTAACGTTTATCTAGCTCTCAACGAATGCCGAAATCAGTTACCACAAAAGACAAAAAAAAAATCTTCAGAAAATAAAATTTAGATCCATTTATCGAAGCCCAATACTCATCAGAAAAGGAATCAAATCAGGGGCACCTGCTTCCTGCACCATATCCATTTGAACCTGCACCCATCAATTTCAGAAATACCAGACCATTTATTTTTATTTTCAAATGAAGATTCAGAACCTATTTCTAGAATATCCTTTCCAGAATATAAATTTTACATTCCGTAATAATTTATTTGATAAAAGTAAATTTTACATTCTAGAAAAGATATTAAGAAAAAATTATACTCTGAAAATCATATTTTAAAATGAATAACTTGACTTTTTAAAATATTTTTTCTGAAATGTAAAATTTATAAAATTATTTCAAAACATAAAAATCGTATTCTAAAAAAGATATTCCGGAAATAGATTCCATATTCTAAATTCAGAAATATATTTTAGAATGTTAAATTGAAGTCATTAAATTATAAATACACGAGGGCATTTAATTGTTTTCTTTCACTGATGGGTGTATGCTAAAAGATATATAGTGCAGGAAGCAGTTGCCCAAATCTGGAGGGTAAGGCCCAACTTACAGCATGGGCTACGTAGAAGACGACTTCTTCCAGCATCTCCATAGACACAATAAATTGACTATTATACTAAAAAATTTAAATAATTTATACATTCCTTAAATTTTTTGTTTTCCCGATTAATTAATAAATTATTTTCTCAAACAGACAATAAACAGAATAATGTATGAAAGTGTCCTTGAATGAATCATAAATAATGGATTTTTTGTTATCTAAGATGCATAAATAATTAATCTTAAATAAAAATATCTAAAATTATATATTAACAATGAGAGATATTTTAATTATTACTTCTAATCATTATCAATAAAATTATGGTCAATATTTAATATAAGACTTACATTTTAAACATGAAAAGTATAAGAAAATAATGATATAGGAATGTGTACCGGCTTCTTATTCTATTAAATAATTTTTTTCAACAAAAAATTGTATCCGAAATTTAAAAAATATAAAAACTGGCGGACATAAAGAAAAAAAACATGAATTCTGCCTTGGAACCGTGATTTGATGGGATTAAAGATAAATAAATCTTCATTATTTAGCGCAATACCAATACGTGTTTGTTAGTGACAAAAATTGATGTCTCTTTTATTAAAAAAAGAAAACAAATCAACGTATAGATATGAAACAAGAATAGAAAATAATAAAGAATATTTAATCCTGACATAAGGGCAGAAGGTAGTGGCATATTTAGTCTTTGCTACTTCAAAGAAAAGTAGTAAGTTCAAGACCTGCAAGACCATATAACTGGTACGAAATGTTTCATTTATTTATTTATTTATTTATTTATTTAATACCCATCTGATGCGAAAAGGTTTTGAGAATATTGGATTTAATTCGGTTTCTGGCAAAGGGTTTTGCTGTAGTTCTTAATACTTCTCTCTGTTGTTGACGAATACCTTTGCGAACTAAGCTGTTTTGTTATTTTCTCTTGCGTGCACTTTGATCAATGTTTCGTTATTTGTTGGAACTTTAGACCAACAACGCTGTTGGAAATTTCATAAAGCTCATGTAAATTTTATAGAGGTTTAAGAGGTGATATGAGGGGAGGGGTGACTGGTTGTGGCTTGAAACAATTGCGAGATGTTTATGGGAAGTTCTTCCTTAGATTGGTATCAAAACACGGTGCCACCACAGTGATTAATTGATTTGTGATATAACATGTTTGCTCATAAATAGATATATGACATTGATGTTTATGGGTATGCAAAGTTTGGAATCGACAAGAGCAGAGGGGGATAATGATAAGTTGTCGTAGTTTGAGGTAAAACTATTGTTGCCTCAGTTCAAGATAGTTGTCTCATTTTGGTATGCTGCATGCCTGAACCATGATTTTGTCTTTTAGTTGTCTTGAAGTTTACTGCTTAGGATCCTTATGGAGCCAGGGTATGAATGTGATATTGCTGTGCATTCTCCAAGCTGTTCGGTTAGTGAATGTGTTATAAGGACGATTAGTGATAATAAGTTTCACATTTATCTGATTGTAAGTTGAACTTTTTTATGTGCATACTTTGTACTTTCATTAGGTCCTGACTGAAACCTGATTGAGTTGCACAATTATATTTCAAAATCATTAGTTCTTCCCATTTTGTTACATCAAAGATTTGTTCATCTCAACAATAGAAGTCCATGTTTAATTTATATGAGCCTCACCGCATTCCTCACTTTGATTTGCAAAATCCCCCACCCTTTTTCTTTCTCTGTTTCTTTGGAAACAAAATCTGTAATTTGTTAGCAGCATGGGTATTTTTCACAAACTCATAATCTAATTATTACTGAATTTGTATCAAAAGGCCTTTTTATGGATATGATTCCAACTTGTTCCCTACTTAATTCTAAGTTCTGATACCAATCTCAGTGTTCTTTGATTAGCCTGTTACTATAGAAGCCAACATTTCATTCGTAATCAATCAACTGTTCAGAACTCTGAAATGGATGCTGAAAAGGTGGTACACACTGGAGGTTGTCATTGTAAGAGTGTAAGGTGGAAAGTGGTCGCTCCTTCCAGTGTTGTGGCATGGGATTGCAACTGCTCAACCTGCAGCATGAGAGGCAATACTCACTTCATTGTGCCTGCTGACAATTTTGAGCTTTTGGGAGATTCTGGGAAGTTTCTCACAACTTACACTTTTGGCACTCAGACTGCAAAGCACAAATTCTGTAAAATCTGTGGCATAACCTCGTTCTATTATCCACGCTCAAATCCAGATGGGGTTGCAGTTACATTTAGATGTGTTGACCCTGGAACATTGACCCATGTTGAAATCAGACCTTTTGATGGGAAGAATTGGGACAGCGCATATAATCAGACAGGTATCTCCTCACATTCAAAGGTGCAGAAGTAACTCTTGTCACATCCAGGAGCAGAAAATAGAATCATTAGCCGTCCTGCGTCAAGTTTTCATTCCGTAGATTCATTTTGTGTTGCTACTTCAAATGCTTTGGAAAAGATAAATCGATATGATACAATAATAAAAATGTGGATTTTGGAATGCTTCCAGTACAAGGTTCCATTTTGTATGCTAAACTTGTCTTCAAGAAATATGAAGAGAACTTCTCAACTTTAATTTTCACATATTATCGAAGTAAATATTTCTATACCATTACTCAATTAGAAATTATCTTAAGTATAATTTTAAAAATAATTATTATAACACTCAACAAATTTATTATATATATCAATTATAATTAAATGACTATAAAAAACAAAATTCTTTGATATTTGATTAGAGATGTTCGTGCCGTGTTATAAATGCAAATAATTCATGAATAAAAAAGACAACTGAATAAAACAGTGAAAGGTGAGAATATAGAGCTTTCAATGAATTATCTACCACTAACAATATCCCTGATAATATGTTAGAGGAATGAAGCAGTCCAAGTCATGAACTCAGGATTTCCCACAAATCAAAAAAATAAAATCAAGGCCATTAATCAGCATAAAGTGACATTTGTATCGTTCGAACCCAGTCATTTTTTCTACCAAATCCCCAATGCAACCTTAGACTAGGTGATTTTAAAGTTCCAACTCAATTTTCAACTTGTCACTTCTATCTTTCTCCTTACCCCAGTAACCTAGTACGTCGAATTTACCCCGGGCTTGAACTGTTCATTCTTGCATACAGCAAAGGAAAATAATTTGCAATAAATTTTGACTCCGCATTTCCTGACTACGGAAAATGAACGAGTCGAGTAAACTTTTCACAATCAGTCGGATAACTCAAATTGTACACGGCAACAGTTCTAAATAGTGGTGCTTTCACACCGCATATTACAAATGGAACAGATAAATCCTAGTTTCAATTTATTGGATACTAACAACATCCAATAAGTTTTAGGCAAGCAAAGTCTTGCATGGCCAGAATTGATAAACGTGATTCTTCATTATTGAAACCAAAAAATAAAAAATCCATGTTTCACTTCTTCAACAGCATAGCACTGCATTGTGCCATTATCTTTGATGCCCTGGTTATGGCGTCAGTCATATAGAAATTTTCAACTACAGTCCCGAATGGAGTTGTGTCTATCTTCTGAGAAAAGGTTGGTCTGAGTGAAGATGGCAATGTGGCTGGCTCTCTCTCATCCACATTGACAAGGTTTGGGGCTACATTCCTAATTCGGGCACGAATAGCCCCAATTGTATCATAGGGCAAACGCACTCCTGCCACCTCAGACAGAGCTCGAATTATTTTCCAATCATCTCTGGAGTCACCAACTGTTGGAACTGCAGGCAACGTTTGTTGCGGGCATCCTTCGGTATTTTGATAGGTTCCTTCCTTCTCACTGAATGCTGCCGATGGCAAAATAACATTTGCACGGTAAACACTCTTGTCACCATGGTGACCTTGATAAACAACAAAAGCATCATCTGGGATCTTGTCTAAGTTCACATCATCAGCACCCATCAAAAATACAAATTTTGCAGACTCGAGGCTTTTCTCAGATTGTGGAACAAGTCCAAGGTCAAGGGCAGCAGCCTGAGCAGCATGGAGAAGCAATACATTAAGGCCATTCCAGTCAGGTCTGACAACATTTGCCTTTTGTGCAATGGTTTCAACAGCAGCAAAAATTGCATCCTGGTCCTTCCTCTCAAAAACCCCAGCACCAACAATGATAACAGGGTTTTTAGCTTCTGAAAGTGTCTTGAAAAATGGGTGGCGACCTTCAGCAATTTCAACAAGTGTTTGAGGGTCCGTACCAAGATGTTTGTGGTCATAGTTGAAGTCAGTAGCAGGCCCAATGTACCCAACTTTGGCTTGGTTTGATCTGACAGTCTTGCGTATTCTGGCATTAACCATAGCAGCTTCTACCCGTGGCTGCAAATTTGAGAATGAACACATATGCAATTAAAGACAACTAGAAGCTACAAAAGAATTATGCATGCATGGAAGATCCACGCCAACATATAACCAATAGATGAGCTAAGTCAAAACACAACACTTCAAAAAGTTTAAATTGTTGAATAACTCAAGCTCCTCCATGGCATAAAATGCCCAAAACAACATTTATCAAAATCAGATCCAGTGCAGAAACAGGATATTTGCCAAAAAAAAAAAATGATGAGGAAAAAATCATTTTCTATTCAGCATGTCATCGTAAGACTTCAGACCAACCTCTCATAGCTTTTGTCAGAGTATAAAGAGGATTGAAGGTATCCCAGAGAAGTGACAACAAAATAGAATACTCTATAATGGGAAAAAAGCAAAAACATGGGATTCCTAATTTACATAAGTGGATAGTTCAATCATTATGAGATGATGTACTGAAAGAAAATCTATAGTCTATACACAGAATATATTTGACCATCTGTAACAATAAAATACAGAAATATTATTAAAATAAATAGAGATAATGACAAATACCTGGGTACCAACCAACAGGAACGCATCTGCTTTTTCAAGACCAGCAATACTAGTATTCATAATATATCCTGATCTGAAATCAGCATTAGTATTTGCACCAATGCCTTCAGCCCATACATCATTTGACCCCATCCTATTTAAGAAATCTTTTAGGGCAATCATGGACTCAGCATCAGAAAGTTTCCCAGCTACTCCAACAATTTCTTCTGGTTTAACTTGGTGGGCAATCTCTGCTACCACAGAAAGGGCATCACGCCAGTTAACAGCCTTAAATCGTCCATCAGGACCACGAATCATGGGGTCATTTAACCTCTGCCTTTTCAAACCATCATAACAAAAGCGAGTTTTGTCTGAAATCCATTCTTCATTTATATCCTGCAATGGGCAAGCAGTTCAAGCCTCAAAAATAGCAAAAGTAAGAACATAAACCAACCTCTTCTCTCCCTGAGAAGGGATTTTTGTTAAAGGAGAGAAAGATAGAGTGATCTTCCCATTGGTAATAGAGCAAAGTTTTCCCTAAAGCATAAAAATGTAAAGCAATTTAAGAACTATAAATTCAACCCAGAAAATGATAAATGAAACCCCTTGGTCCCAAAAGATCAACCCTTACAGGGGATCCTCACTAGTTGCTCATACAATGAGGATTCTCTTAAATTTTAACACAAATTTGGATTCTCTCATTTGAGCTTTTCATATGAAATATTAATATGGAGAAAGGAATAAAATTATTTGAATCACAATTTGTGTGGCCTAATACAGTGCACGCGGGACTCTGTAAAGTCTTCTCTCTCTGTATGCCCCTATCTTAAAAATTTAAATAAGAGGATCTCAATCGCACAATTTAAATAAGACTTACTCCATAATTCATGGTCAATGGCACAATCGCACTCAAAACCTCATACATTCCCTCCAACAACCCTCTCCCAAAAACATAAGATCAGTTAAATATCTTAGTAATGCAACTGCCTGTAAATGGGAGTGTAAAATCATAGGTTAAAACTTCATGTATTTTATTATGAAAGTATGGTTATCCAGTCACGAATAATCAGAAAAACACTTAGCAGTTTATTTAATCCCACAAGATCATGATAATTTTTTAGAACATCCTCCATAGACGAAATAGGATGAATTGAGACGCTATTTTGTAAACATATAATTATCTTGAATAAATTCACTATTTCATTCTTTTTCAATTGCCTGGAAAGAGCAAGATGTTTCTTTAGTCAACAGTTTCTGATCTCTAGTAGACCCTAGTTGAAGGTTTTCTTTTCCTTCTTTAATTTTCAATACCACAACATTCTACTTATTTCTAGGTTTATAAACTCGTTTCTTCCTTATAGTTGTACAAACTTTACCTATTAGTTTTTATACTTAAAAATTATATAATTCAGACCCTACACATACTGTGTTAATCCCTATACATATAATTTTTAACCTCATTTAGTTCCTAGAGTGTATAGGAACTAAATGTGATTAAGAATAGTACTTATAAGGACTAAAATAGATTATTTTTAAGTAAAGGGGCTATAAGATTAAAAAAAAATCAACTATATGGGCAAAATTTAGAGTGTATAGGAACTAAATGTGATTAAGAATAGTACTTATAAGGACTAAAATAGATTATTTTTAAGTAAAGGGGCTATAAGATTAAAAAAAATCAACTATATGGGCAAAATGAGTAAGTAAACTTTATTTCTACTAACATAAAGCAATCAAATTGAAATTAAGTTATAAAAAACATCAAAAAATTGAGTACTGCATATAGTTCCTTTAACCATGCACAATGTATTTCAGAGGCTGCTGGTAAAGAATGTTAGAAAACCATCTTGCTTGTGCCATAAAAGTAATTACCATAAAACAACAACAGAAGCCATATCACACTAGGTAAAAAGGGTAGTAATTGTCATAATGAAATGAGAAAAAAAAAAATCTATAGCCAAAATTCGTCAGTGTATTGTTTAGGTGTGCATCAATTCCTACTAAGTTAATCAGCTCACCAACAACAAACCTTTTTTCTAAACAAACTCATAAAACAAGGGAGAAGTATTTCTCAAGCACCAGCAAACATGGGACAATGTTTTTTTCTACAGAAATTAAATAATTTTAAAAACCACAAAGAATAACAAACAGTTCAACAAAATATTTCCATGAGAAAACCTACCTCATTTAAACGAGGAACAATGCGCATCACTTCAGGTCCTCTGCTATCAATTCGAATATTGGAGCCAACAGCATCAGTAACATCAATGGTCTCGGTGCCCTTCAACTCCCAATTTCGGGCTTTAAATGCAAACGGTTTTGAAGTGAGAGCTCCCACAGGACAGATATCAATGACATTTCCAGAAAGCTCACTAGTCAAAAGTTTTTCAACATATGTCCCAATCTCTTCTCCACTGCCACGACCTAACATTCCAAGATCCTGAACCCCAGCGACCTCAGTTGCAAATCTAACACACCTGTTGCAGAAAGAAACATTCCACCAGAGCCCTTTCAAGCACTCAGAAAACATTGTTTATCGAGGCAATTTAACTGATAGCAAGGAGAGTTTCTCAATTGTCAAAGGTTGGGTTTCAAAAATTAACAACACATGCCAAATGCCAAAAGCAGAAATAAAAGAAACCAAAGAAGGTCCTCAGCTGACATAGCAAAAAGTAACAAAACAATCAGACTAAATTATTACTGACAAAAATCACTTTCATCATATGCAAGTTAAATTGGCCTGTGAATTCTCTCATTAACTATCATAACGTCATAACCACTACATTTTTAAACAGAATTATACAACACGGGATCCTTAAATTTTACAAAAATACTATTCAAATAAACATTCTACAAATCAAAGTATTTCATAACTTTTTTTGAAGAAACAAGCCATAAATACGACTTCCAATGTATAGCTTTTTATTAAATTAAAATCGCATTCACAATAACCAGACGTGCAGGGAAAAATAGAATATTAAAATCTACATTCACAGGAACAAGATTTGCAGGAGAAAACAGAATATTAAAATTTGCATTCACAATAATCAGATTTGCAGGGGTAAAAATTATAAAGTTTAGTCCACTATTGACCTTGTACATTGAATGCACCGAGTCATCACAGTCTTCACCAGAGGTCCAAGATTTTTATCTACCACAGATCTCTTCACTTCAGTAAACCGCCCACGATCAGAGCCAAATGCCATAGACTGATCCTGAAGATCACATTCTCCACCCTGATCACAAATTGGGCAATCTAGCGGATGATTCATCAATAAAAACTCCATCACCCCCTCTCGAGCCTTCTTTGCCACAGGTGTATCAGTCTTAATTTTCATCCCTAAAGATGAACATCTTATTTTATTAGACTATATCTTTAACAAAAATCATAGCAACAACGGGTTAAAAACTTCATTAAACAAAATCCAAGGATGCTTATCTGTTTTTGTGTGTATATGACTGTATATGAATATTAAATGAATACAAAGTAATATCTGATAAAGAAAACGAAGATACCACAAGCAAAACTGAATGGCAAATTATGATTTTTTTCTCCAAATGTCTCCGACATTTAAAAAAGAAAAATACGCTATAGTGCAAATAACGAAAAAGAGAGAAAAACTAAGCTAAAGAAATTTGCACAAACTACATCATATATAAAACAGCAAAATGAGCAATAAATTGTCATGTACAACAAGTTTGTTGAGTTTTACAATAACTACTTAAAAGTCATCTAATCAAAATTTCTGACTGATGAACTATCTACAAAACTTTAAAAGGTCAATGCATATAAATTAACTCTATTACAGAACGCATATATGTCAGCTGGCGACTGAATGATGTACTCAATATAACTCAATCGAATTTCTCGAGCATCACCATCGTCGACAAACTATAATTTTCATATAACATCAACCGATCAAAGTTGACAACTATTCCAACGAATTAGAAAACTGAACAATATCAAGAAACCTGAAACTCAACAACTAAGTTCGAGAATGCCCATCTAAAACTCTATCCTACGGAAACCAGACTCAAATAATAAAATTAAAATAAGTCACGATACACAGAATCACTCAAATCACCAACAATATCAAAGTCTGACGATCTAAATCACCATCATACAAGATAATCACGAAATAGACACCGAAATCATCACCCTAACATAAACAGTATAAGCTAACCAGGAAGAGCGGGCATGGCGCAAGAGGCGACAGGTTTGGGCGATTTCTCGACCTCGACGAGGCACATACGACAATTGCCGGCAATGGAGAGTCTGCTGTGGTAGCAGAACCGCGGGATGTCGACGCCGGCGACCTCGCAGGCCTGGAGAACGGTCATTCCCTTGGGGATTTTGACGGGGTAACCGTCCACGAAGACCTCGATGGCATCGTCAGGGTTGGGGAAGTGAACGCGCGCGCCAGCAAGCGGAGTCCGCGGCGGAAGATCGGCGGGCGGCGGCTGCTCCGACTGCGCGGCGGAGGCCTCGGGATTGCGAAGCTGAGTCTTGGAGACGATGGTTCGGAGGAAGAAGGTGGTAGGGTTTTGGGAAGAGAGGAGGAGCCTCGAGTTGGGTCTGAGGGCCTTCGAAGCTAACAAACCAAACCCCATTCTCTCTTTCTTATTTTCTGATTCGCTTTCTCTTTGTTTCGATAGATAATGGCTTTGTTTGGAGTGGAGATGTGGATGCCACACGCTAGGGTCGCAGATCGTTGAAGGAATCTTCGGTTTTTGAAGCCACGATGTGAGTGAGTTTGATGGTGAAGAAGGAAATGGTTTTTCAGATTTGGGTGGGTGGAGTGGTCCGATACTCGTTCTAGGTTTTACCCGACCCGAAACTAATAAATGGTTGAAAATGAATGAAAACTGCTTTGAAGACTTTCCATTTTAATCTTGAAAGACGGAGTTACTAGGTTTCTTGGGAAGGCCCGTTTTCCTCCTGCACCCCTGGAGGAAAATTATCATTTTATCTTTAATTAAATAAATAAATAAACCTTTCTATTCTCTTCTTCATTCAATATTATTTTGGAGTATACAAATCTAAAATATAAATAGATTATACGATATGAAATATAATTTTTTTTATCTTGAATTGTATAATTAAAATATAATTTTTGTATTGTATTATAAAGTTTGGAATACAAGAATTATATTTTAGATTGCACCATTTAAAACAAAAAATTAAAATACAACTTTTGTATTCTAAGTTATATTATGGACTTTATAATTCAAAATCCAATTTATATTACAATTCAGATTGTACAATTTGAATAAAAAATTATATTCTAAATTGAATAATTTGATATATAAAAATTTAAAATATATTCTGATCACCAAAATAATATTCAATTTTAAAATACATCCGCAAATTATATAACAATAATTATTACTTCATTTTACGAAGAATTCGTGCCAATTATTAATATGAAATTGCCAATGACATAGCAATTGATTATAATTAATTATCTATCTCAAATAACAGATTATAGTGTCAAAAAATTCTACTCACTCAATTCAAGTTAAATTTATTATCCATCCCAACATGGATCAACCAGCCAAATCAAAATCATTCAACAAAATTTCGAAAATTCAGATTTTATCTCAATAAATTACACCAAGAATATAGGTTACAAATCGAATAATTTTGGATGCAAATAATTTTATAAAAATGATTATCAAGTGAAATGGTATTTATGTTTGCATGCTTTTATTTTCAAAAGTTGCACAGCTTAATATAAATTTTCAACTGCCATGCAAAAGCTACCTCAACAAAGCTATTATTTTCTTCCTCAAGGTAGAGAGGCATCGCTTTTAATTGATTAACAATTTCAAAATTTCCAAGAAAACACTACATAAATATCCTTTTTTTTTTTTCAGGATGAATTGCAAAGGATGAGATCAAGCAAGACACAATTTAAGACTAAATTCAAACTTCTGATGTTTAGGTATTCATTCAAATGCTATTGATTTCACTTTCCAAAACACAAACTCCATGATTCTAGTTTCTTTGAACTAACCGTCATAGAAAAGGTAGAGTTACAGCTACAGAATTATCATGACAATACATCATCTATATTCCTCTGGCAATCTGTAACCAGGCATAACTATTTTATCTGCAAACATTTTGCCAGTCTTAGGCATAACATGCCAGTGCATAGTCAGGTTATATTCTTTGCCACGCAAATTGCTTCCCTGGACATGAAAAAATAAAAATGTTAAGGCTTAGCGAAATCTGAAGTAAATCATAAATTACTCATAAAACATTCTTAGATTTGTGTACCTGGTCAATGAAACGGTACTTATTTGATGTATGAATCCAAAACTTGGCATGTTCTTTAGAGGGAATGATACCATCCCATAGAGATATCTGTAAAATGGAATTTCAAGAACCTAAGCAACATTCATGACACAACATATACCCCAGGGGGGAGATAAACAGCAAGGCAAGTTATCCGAGTGACATGAATAATATAAACAAAATCTATAACCATTATTATGGCCTCCTTTTGTTTTTTCCTTTATAAAAAGGAGCTGAAAAACTTATAATAGAAATAATTATATTTCAAATGTAGATACAAACAAACAAATCAGCTCTTACCTGATTCAAGGAATTCTTAGGAGTTTCATACTCAGCAGCAAGAAAAACAAAAACCTGCAACCATACAAAATGAAACAAAACTAAGTCCCTGGGCAATCCTGAAATTCTAGCTTCCAAAATATTTAGAATAATAACTTGTCAGAAATAAGAAAACAAAGGGTAAGAAAAATAAAGCAGATCCAAGGTTTCCATAGAAATACAACTTTGTACACAAAAAATTGGAAGGGCAAGAATAGAAATATATATATATATATATATTTCATAAAATGAAACATGATATAATAATAGACAAGACAATTTAAACATTATGACACGCATTATGCTGGGAGGCATAGAAAAGAAAACACACATTTCGCAAGGATTATGTTCAAGAAATGATGTTAAACCTCTCTCCGAGATTCCTTTCCAGAATAAATTCAACCAAAACATGGGCAAAGTCGATAACATGATCAATTTTCATTCTAGCTCCTCCCTACCGAGAACATCCTTCTTACTTTTGAGAGGAAAGGGAGAAAAGACAAAAAAAAAAAAAAAAAAAAAAAAAAAAAAAAAATAATATGAAGATAAATTGTTTGTTTTCCATAAAAAAGAAAAAAAAAAAACATGTGAAAGTAATAAAAAAAAAACAAAC
>Ga0099825_1004470_pt1 | contig 18325 bp, 8 predicted proteins | sample SiratroredBW_FD_76838 | JGI IMG/M metagenome (GOLD analysis project Ga0099825, IMG submission 76838) | Root nodule microbial communities of legume samples collected from California, USA - Siratro red BW | ecosystem: Host-associated > Plants > Roots > Nodule | place: USA: California | collected...
AGTATTTTATATTGAAATTGTATTTTTATGTTAAAGTGGAGTTGTATTATATGAATAAAAATACATAATATATATATATATATATATATATATATATATATATATATATATATATATATATATTTTATTTTAATTTTATAATATTTTATTTATATATTTAATATTTATTTTTATTTTAAATATTTTTTTTTTTTTATATTTTTTATTATTTTATATTAATATTTTATTTTTATATTAGAGTGTATTTTTATTATATAAAAAAAAATATATAATATATATATATATATATATATATATATATATATATATATATATATATATATATGGTTTATGATCAATTTGTATGATTCTATGTATGTATTAAGTACAAATTCTTATGATTAACATAATTTTTATGGTATAACTATTAAGAGTTGTACTTAATTTTCAAACTATATGAATTCATTTGTGTTTTATTTTTTTTATAGAATTGTATTGTAGTTTCAATTTACTTTATATTCATATATTAATATTAGTTGAATCATTTAGTGTAGTTTTAGTTTAATAGTATAATACATGCTCTTTTTTTTTTATTTTTTTACTGTAATTTTAGTATCTATTCATTTCATTTCAGTTTTTGATTTACATTTCTAGTTCTCCTTTAATTCTGTTTCATAATTTCATTTACTTTTTAATTTTTACAGTTTAAATCTTGTTAGACTATTAGTCGGTGTAATAGACTATCTATTATTTGATTCTAAAATTTTTTCAATCACAATCTTATTTTGTGAAAGAAAGAATACCAATGAATTCAATTTACATATGTTCAGGATTGAACTAACTTATCATATTTCAAAAGTTAATATGACTCCTCATTTATTATACTCTTTAACCATCTTAAAAGATGATATTTTCTTTTCCACGTGAAAAGTTGGACAAGAGAGGAAGTTTGACCTTGCATGTTCCAAATACTCTTAACTGCTCAAGTAATAAATAAAACATGATTAATGAAAACTACACAAATAATTTAGCCAGTTGAAAAGCTTTCCCCTCCCTTAAATGCATGTCAGAAAATTGACATTGCAAAATAACTTTACCTGCTAAAGGTGGGTACTATGATAGGATGGAATTCATCGCACCAATTTGTAAAAAATCTAATTCACCATTAGAATTTATGTGTACAAACAAGCATAATCATCCTTTGATAAATTTCAATCATAAAATAACTATTAAATCAACTATACATTCATGCTCATCATTCAAGAACCCTAACACTATCAAACTCGTTAAAAATTTGTAGAATGCAATTCAAGTGTATGTAATCACAATATAATTTTTAAAATTCCGAATTTTCAATCAGCCATACATTATTAACCAAATATTATAATCATACAATTTAAAATGAAACTAGTTTCCTTTAACTCTTTGATCTCCTCTGTACTTTAAGAAAATTAAAATATGTGGGATTAGTCAATAACTCTTTGACGACCTCTAATAATCAATTCATAGTCGTCAAATACTTCAAATATAATTTCAAATTCATAAAAATCTATCTCTCCTTATCAAACTCCAAGCATGTATAAAAGAAAAATATAAGAAAAAAATCAAAATTAAAGAGACGAGGATGATATTATCTAAAATAAATCTGCCGCAAAGAAGAAGAAGAAAGTGTAGTTTTTAACTTGAAAGGGAAGAAGGAAACAGAGTTGAAGAAAAATAAAAGAAAGAATAGAGGAGCCGATTGCTTAGTAAGAAGGAAGGAGTTGTTTTTATTCATCTATTTACAACTCATGCTTTACAAAGTTTACCCCTCCATTCAATTTCTTCTTTTATAAAAACCCAAAGAAAAAAAGACAAGTTTGTTTACTATTTTTTTTCTTCCATAATTACTATTATCATCCCTTCCCACTTAAACACACTTACCCTTTGAAAAAAAATATAAAGTAATTCAAAAATATAATTTATATATTAAATACGTCAATAAATAATTTATAACTTAGACTCAATTAATTTAAGTGTCATTTAAAAAAAAACTATTTAACATATTTATATCAAGACATAAAAATAAGTCCCTATACTTAATATAAAAATATATATACTCCTATGTAGATTAGTAAACAAAATACCAAAAAGTTAACAAAAAAACTCTAATTCAGTACGATTTTGAAGATATTTTCCTTATAGTGCAAGAAAAACAAAAGTTTTGAGTTTCATTCCCTTTTCTTTTATTGGGCAACAATAAAGCAGAACATTGCATAACGCATAAATCCAATTCCATCTCTATCTGTCTCATCATAGATGAATATTGGCAATCATGTGTGTGCGGAGTCCATTATGGAACAAATTCTTAGGGTACCAAAAATCGTATGCAACCCAAATGAGCAAAAATTAAGTTCATTGATTCCCAAAGAAAATCCCAAAGAATTTCAATAGCTTGAAGAAAGACAACTTTGGATAGAATCTAATCCCTACTTTATAGCTTTACACTAATCATTATTATTGTTTCTTTTTTACTTCGATTAGATTTGATAATTATGAAGCCGCCAAAGTCACGAGAAGGACATGATAATATCTGTGTTGATTACAAAGATAAAGGGAAGTATTATTTTTGGGTTTCACATTCTTTATTGTTCTTGTGATGTTTTTGGCAATAACTTGAGTTTTAATGTTGGAACATAGAAATGGTGGTGGTGGTGTCTCTTTCGACCGTGGTACCTCGTGTGATGATAAAGATAAAGAGGAAAAGAAACCACAAAAGGCCAACAAAAGGAGAAAAGGTAGAGAGGTACAGAACAGGGGCACGCATTCAATTCAAATCTCTCCAAAATAAAAGTCTCTCTGTATGTGTGGAGTGAAACAAATACACGTTTTTTTCTTTTCTTACTTTACTTATTTATTCATCTTTTTTACACTTTTTTTTTCTTTTAAAAAATTATGTTTCCTGCTATTGAAGTATTGTTTATGAACAAACCTGTTTAAGAAATTACGATCAACATGGATTTTATTCGCACAAAACCCTAGAAACCCACCTGCGCCTTATCCTAAATAAATATTGGATGGACCTTTACCAAACAACTATTATTTTAATTTATATCAATGAAGCTTTTAACAACTAGCAAATAAATAATCAATTATCAATTATGGTAGACAATTATTGTCTTGTTTATATATATGAAAAAATAATATCAGATGTTTTTTGGTGTGTGCCTTGATGGTTATTTTATTCAAGTAACAATTTATGTAATTTTCTTCTTTTTATCTCTCTATTACACCATCGACTGCTTCTACATATAATACTTTCTTTTTCATCTCTATTTTTTTACAATACAAATTGATTTAAGAATAATATATTTTCAAAAATGCAATGCGTTGGAATGGCAGGCCCAAAACAGTCCTAGTCAAACTGTCCATAGGTATTTATTGGATTTCTTTTTCCACCCTATAATTTTCTTCTTCACCTTTATTATTGTGAAAATTTTCATAGTCTTTCTCATTTATAAAAAAATATTTTTGGATTATATAATTTAAAAGTCATTTTTAATAAAGAAAAAACTTTTATATTACACAATTTAGAAATAAAATATAACTTTCTCATGGTACAATTTGGAATTATTTCATTTATAGACGGTGTAATCTAAAAGTTTTTATTATTTGATTATGCAATTTAAAAGTTATTTTTTGTGAAAAAATAATTAGATTGTGCTATCCGAAATCTAGATTATGCAATCTCAAAGTCTTTTTTTATAAAAAATAAGCTTTCAAATTGTATAATTCGAAAGTTAATTTTTCATAAAATGTTAATGGATTGTGTAATCCAAAAATTTTCTAAATTACACAATTTGAAAGTTATTTTTTAACTTTTGAATCAGGTAATTTAAAAGTGTCATTCAAATTACACAGTCAAAAACTTTTTTATATAAAAAGTGACTTTTAGATTGCACAATTTAAAAAGTAAAAAATGAATTCTAAATTGTATAATTTAAAAACTTTCTTATTAAAAAATGATTTTCAAACTGCATAATGTCTTCTAAATTTCACACTTTCTTCCTTCCTTGAATCCATTCATGATGCAGCATATAGATAAGAGTGACGCGATGGTAAGGGGCGACAACAATAGCTACATGGGGGTGACAACAGTAAGGGGTGGCAGCGAAAAAGAGAAAATTTAGTCTTTTAATCACTCCGTAGTTCCCGGAAAACTGAGGTGTAGAAAGATACGACCATTAGACTCATTGCTAGCCCATAAACAAAAAGGTCACCATCAATTCATGGCCATGTTTTATCACTGTTTAGTTGATTTAGTGTTCAACCCAATAACATTTGGGCTATATTCTACTTTTTGTTAAACTTTTTTCAAAGATAAACTTTCGGCCCATTATATGGTATCAAAAGTAAAAGTCCCTCTGAAAGGACCTTTTTCAAACACATTAGTTTCGTAAAAAAGTCTTACAAATCCTACAATCGAACTCAGATCAAAAGGAAAAGAAAAAGTAGACATTGGCAAAACTTATTATTGGAGCTTAAATAAAATCACATGCTTTATAGATAGATTTAACTGCATTTTTCTTGCACTAACACAAAATAATTAATTGTACCTCAAGTTTGATTTGACGTTTCCAAAGTTCATAAATTACAATAAAATGTTTTGCACATAATATGTTTTGGCGTACATAAATTGATATTTTAAAATAACAAGGTTATCTGTTACTTGACTGGAGTACATGAGTGTAGCATAGTATAGAAGAGAAAATATCACTCGCTTTTAATATTTTCTCTTTAAAATATAAGAGAAAAGCACGTTAGTGCATGTCCAAACGATGCATTATTTGAGGTAAAATTTACGTTTAATACAAAATTTGCAATATTGATCCCTAATTTTTTTCCCGCAATTTCAGTTCTTTGATTTTTAATTAATCGACATTTTTCTCCTTAATTTTTTTATACAATTCTAATATCTTAATTTTAATTACTCGTAATTTTATTCAATTTTTCAGATTTATAAATATAAGTTTCTATAGTTGTTACCATTTCCAATCACGTAAAAAGTTCACAAGTAGTTAGATATTCCCATATATATTTCAATTTATGAAGACAGTGCATTAAGAATGTGTCCCAGTTTATAAAACTTGTGAGCATATATCCAAGAAAGAAACTTTTCACCCTCAAGCCATGCCATGAACAAGTTTAACCTTTTTCCCATTGTGTGATGGTGAGAATTATTTGGTGAGTTTGGTGGGGTGCATCCTCAACTTCATGTCTTCAACCAACAATTCATTAGTCACCTTTCCTTCTTTACTTTTCTGCATGCAATACCAACTATTCAAGATAAGACCAGTTGTTGTGAACTGCATTATTGCAAGGCTAGTTATTGGCTCTAAACCATTGGACAATGCAATCATTTGAACATCTTCAAATTATTTTGTGAATGAAACTAATTCTAAATTAAAGCCATACCTGTGACAGTTTCTTTGTATATGATCATGTTAACTAAATACCATATTTTTAATACATTAACTACATTTACTTTCTCAATCAATACTTTGCAAGAGACAACACATCTATCAAATTGGGGTTTTCCATGATTTTCCCTTGAAAACGAGAGGAGCATTTTCCATTGAGACAAGGAAGAAAGAGATACATCTACTTGGCTTTTGAGTTACAAAACCACCCTCTCTAAACACATCAAAGAAAGAAAAAGAAAAGATTCTAGCACAAGCAGCAGCCAAGAGCTATACATGGTTTTCTTGTTTTTCACTGTATTTGATGTGATCAAGGCTCTCTGACACGGTTTTCATTCTTGGTCGCAACTCTGGATCGAGTTCAGTGCAGTTGAGAGCAATATGGAATGCAGCAATGACTTGCTTTTTGGCATAAACTTCAGGGATGAGTGCTTGGTCAATGATATCAGACAGTGGCTGCTCCTCCCTGAACGCTCTCCTCACAAAACTCTCCAGCACCTTGTCATCATTTTCTGCTCCAAAATCTGGCATTCTACCCGTCAAAAGTTCCAAAAGCACAATGCCAAATGAATACACATCACATTTCTGAGTGAACTTGCCACCAGCCATGCGCACCTCAGGTGCCAGGTAGTGGTTAAAGGAAGCTGCAACCTTTGAACTCATTGCAGTGGTTATAGAAGATTGGTTCAAGCTGGTACGTTTTGGAGCCATTGTTGTAGTAGACTTTGGCGGGCCCAAACCAAGCCGAGAAAGTCCAAAACCTGACACGTATGCATGGAGCTCATCGTCTAGTAAGATTTTTGTTGACTTAATGTTGCAATGGATGTATTTGCGACCACTGAACTCGTGTATGTACATCAAGCCCTTGGCTGCTTCTTGAGCAATTTTTAACCTTGCTGCCCATGATAATGCTGGCAATGAATTGGAAGGCCCACCTGCAACCATACAAAACCAAATATAAAGAAAGAAAATGATTGAAAGAAGCCCTCAAAAGTGGAAAATTCAACGACCAGTGTGAGATCAAAAAATGAGAAGCAAAGCATCAATAATCATGTGAAATTCGAATGTAATTTCGCAAACCATGCCAATGTTATAGTAGAGCCTCAATAAATCCATTCTTTAACATAAAATTTGATGGATAGTGACTTCATGGTTATAATGCTAAAACCATATTATAGGTAAACAAAACTCTTTTTACTTGGAGGACCACCACACTACCTGCAAGGCAGTAACCAATCATGTGGATGCAGCCTAGAATCGCTAGAAGACAATGATCAAACACTGCATTGGGACCGTGGTCCATGGGATTTTGAATCACCCAAATGGCGTCATGCAAAAATATAAAGCATAATTACTTTTTGGCAGCTATCACTATTGGCACAAAACTATGAACGTGAAGATATTATGGAAGAATTTTATTGGATGTCCACGAGAAATCCTAGAACAACTGCAAGCTGATACAGGACACCAATTAAGAGAAATTGTAGCAAGAGAAAACTAGCAACACAGTATCGTTGATTCAAATTTAGTTTAGGCAGTGAATGGGGAAGGGACCCGCCTTAGATAATGGGCCATGCAAAAATTGTAACCATCGATGGAAAGTGTGTTGCCAGCATCACTCATAGCTATGATAACAAGCATTCACCAGCATAAAGCTATAACTTATAACGGACAAAATACACAAAAAAGGGACTTTGGTTATCAAGAGCAGAGGCACAATTCACAAAGGACGCGATGACCATGGCCCCCAAAATATGTATTGGAAATACGGAACACCGCTTAAAGGTTAGAAAAAGAGAAGACACATGTGAAAGTAAAAAGTAGGAACAGGTGAGTGTTTCATCCACCAGCCCCACTACAATCATCACGATACTAATCACATGATCACAAAATTGACTTTCGAAAAGGAGAAAAATTTAGAATTTAAACTCATCATCACACGCTGGCCATCACCAATTCACACTCAAAATAAGCAGCATGTTAAGCATTGGCCTTATGCAACTACACTGCAGCAAATTTAAGCAGACATACTGGTTCCATTTTAAGAACAACAAGAAACGCCATAAAATTTCACGTGCCTTCCCCATTATCGCATCCAATAAAGTCATATATGATAATTAATCGCAGAATTAAACCACCCCAAATGAATTTGAAAAAGAAAGACAAAGAATTGATACCGTGTAAAGCAGTGTGCAAGCTTCCATTGCGAATGAAATCGGTGATAAGCAGCTTCTCATCATGCGCATAATAATAAGCTCTCAACGGAACAACGTTGGGGTGACGAACCCTTGCAATGGCCTCCACTTCAGACTCAAACTCCTTAAATCGCCACGTGGCATCACCCTCACTGAGTCGCCGAACAGCCACCACATTCGCCGCCAAGGAAGATCCTCTTCCGACCCCGACAACCTTGTACACAATCCCACTCCTACTCTTCCCAACAACATACGCCGACGCCCTAAGCAAATCCTCCAACTCCAACTCAAACCCTTCATCCACCACAACAAATTTACCATCTTGCCCCTCTCCCGCTTCCACCTCACTCCCCAACTTCTGGTCCCCCAGTTTCCCCTCCTCGCCGCCGCCCCACCGTCGCCGGAAAACCCAAAGCGAGAGAGAAACCGCTCCAACCGCCACGGAAAGCCCGGAGATGACAAGAACCGCGACGGAGCCGCCACCGTGTTGTTTCACTCTCTGGTCTGAGCCTTCGGGGTGAAGCGCATTGGGGTTCTGAGGGAAACCCTCTTCAGGGTTGGCGAAAATTCCAGGCTTTTGCGCTTCGGGGCACGCGGTTTGCAAGGGGAAGCCGCAGAGTCCAGGGTTGCCAGAAAACGCGGTGGGACCCTGGTTAGCAGGGACCCAACCTGGGGGATTTTTCCGGTGAGGTTGTTGTTGCGGAGGTCGAGGCTCACAGCCACAGGCAGGTTAGAAAGGGTGGCCGGAATCCCGCCGGAGAAGAGGTTAAAAGAAAGATTGAGAGTTCCGGTGAGAGAGGTGAGATCGGAGAGGGTAGGAGGGAGGGAACCGTTGAGATAGTTGGAGGAGAGGTCCAAATGGCGAAGGAACTTGAGGGAGAGAAAGTTTGAGGGAAGGGAACCACAGAGCGAGTTGTGAGAGAGGTCGAGGACAATGAGGGTGGTGGCATTGAAGAGAGAGGGAGGAATGACGTTGGAGAAGTTGTTGTATGGAAGACTCAGTCTTTTGAGGGAGGTGAGAAATCCCAGTTCGGAGGGAATGTAACCGCTGAGGTTCTTGTCAGGGAGAGAGAGTTGGGTAACTCTGTCGCCGGTGCAGGACACGCCGGGCCAGTGGCATGCAGTGGCGTCGTTTTCCGACCATGAGCTGAGGACGCCGGTGGGGTCGGAGTTGACGGCGGCTTTGAGGGCCAGCAGGGAGAGCCCGTCTGAGTCGAGAGAGGTGGTTGGAGGAAGGACGAAGAAGAAGAAGAGAAGGAGTGTTATAAGAAGATGATGCATTGGCATTGTTGTTGGTTAGTGAAAGAGCATTAGTACAGAAGAAGAAGAAGAAGAAGAAGAAGGTGAAGAAGAAGAAGAATAAGAATGAGAATGGTGGAGTTTTTGAAATTGGTTTACTTTTCGAGGTGGAGTTTGAATTTCTCTGACCGTCCTTGCTTCTACTTTAAACACCGCTACTGTATTTGTCCTACTATTCTTGAATACTTAAAATAAATACACGTGAAAGTGAACATTTTGTGGTACCATTATGTTGTTCCAAGTTGGTTCAGTCAACTTTAGTCCATCCAAAAAAACCATGCTACATTTGTTCTGTAAGCTACTTCCAAAGTGTGGCTTGTTTACAATTGTGTTTGAAATGAAATTGTGTTTGAACTCTCAAATTGTATTTGGATAATAGGTTTATGTTGTGTAACTTTTATTTAAATCATAACAAGTATAGCACAGGGTTGTTGTTGAAATTTTGAAATGGACTACAAATATTTGGCATATTGTGTTTGGCTTCTGTGATGTCAGAAAAATGGGTGATGATGAGCTATGTGTTTGTAGTTTAGTGTATTTTTTATCTGGTGTCAGACAATCGCTTCGTATAAACAAGGACACCACGCCTGTGACCCTCCCTTCACTTTTTTCGGTTGCAACCAAAAATGGGCCTGTGCTGCTACCTGCATAGATCCCGCAAATCCATTTACGGGATTCAAACTGCTATTCTATGCTATTAAGATTTTCTTAACTTTCTTTCTGTCCTTCTAATCATTTAATTAAGCTAAAATCAGCTCAGGGTGGTACAACAAGCACATGTCTGAATAGAAATTACTATTTTTTTAATTATTCTCTTTTAAATCTTTCACTTGACTACTTTCAATTCACTTTTTATTTAAAAACTTTATTTTATTAAACATTTAGAATTTTTATATTTTTAAATTGAATTCATGGCATTTGATATTTTTATTATTGTTATTATTTATATGTCTTGAAATGAAAAATAAAAAACAAGTAACCATTTGGTTCAAGTAGAACACACGAGTTTAGATAATGGTTGTTGCTTCCTCCACTATAGAAATTCCTACCTGCACTAAATAATTCTGTTAAATGTCAAAAATACCCTTATGAGTTTTATTTTGAAATCAGTTCCATCAGTGTCCGTGTGGTTGATTCTTCCTCTTGTCCTTCTAGTTCCTCACAAAATAAAATCACCTTTTCTTTAACACGTCTTCATCGACAAATATAAGTGTGATAATCTTATTTTTTCTTTGTCAAATTAATTCCTATCTTCCTAGTCTTTTATAATAAAAAAAACTACATGATCATAAATATAAAAATTATACTCCAGTAATTTACTGATAACAACTTAATAATTTTGTGATGGTAATTTGTTCTTTTAAAATACTGTCTATGCGATATTAAGAAGACGCATGGAAGAGAGAATGCATGATATGCTATCAATGGTAGAATCGTGTGGATGACGCTAATGATATTTTTGATATTTTGAAAAAGTCATAAGTGCACGTCACGATTTATACAGTGCAGCCTTAGATAATAATGAAAATAAAATTTTGAAAACCTAGTTATTTTTATACAAAATATATTGTTTTATTTTACAAATTAAATATTAAAAGAAAAATCAAATTAATAAAACATAAAACGATGATATTTAGAAAAGATTTAGGATTATAAAATTTTATTTTTTTGCTATCTAAGTTCGTAATATTCTAATTGAGATTGAGAGATCAAATGTTACATCACTCTAATTAACTTCAGATATCAATTAAAAATATATAAAGATTTAAATAATCAATAAAACAAAAATACTTAAATTTATAAAAGAATTTAAAGAAAAGAATAAGCCATCTTTATTTTTCTATGTAAAAATACTTAAAAAATAACAATACAAAATAACACGTACATCATCCCAACTAATAACAAAATCAAATCGTAGGATTTAATTAAAAAAATTTAAAAATTTAAATACTCAATAAAACAAAATTTTGAAAAGTAAATTAATTAAAAATAATCAAGTTGAAAATTTTAATTAAACAATGCAATATAAGTTTTCTTTCCTCCTCATTTGAGAACAACTCTAATTTAAACAATTTATTATTAAAAGAATTTTAAATGCAATTTCAAGTATTTTATGCTGTTTTCCTAATTATAGTTAATTTCTTCGTCAAAAATGCAAATTAAAGCTTGACATTCCAATTTTAGTTAAAAAGAGCACATTAAACACTCGTAGGTTTATGCAACTCAGTTTTTGTCATTCATTACATGAGCCAAGCTGTGAACAGTTTTATTAATATAGATTTCAATTAGATGCTTACTGGACCACATAAAATAATTGGTAATGGGTAAGCTAAAACACTATTAGACTGGCCCATTGATATTTTTTAAATTCAAGGAGTGTTGGTAGAAAAGAGATTTATGTGAGAATCATGATTTATTAAAAGATAACTGATTGATTAATCATAAATATTATTGAATGTGTTTACGTGTGTGTTACGAACTTTTTATGTTGAACTTGAATAGTGTTCCCAAAAACATCATTTTTTTAGAAAAAAAAATTAATATTATCTAATAATAACTTAATATTATTGGTTTTTTACCAAATATCACGGTTAAGTATATTTGGATTTCAGTTTTGAACACTTAAACTAATCTCACTTTTTATTGATTACTGTATCTATCATATTTTACATTTTTTAAATTTAAAACAAAATTCATCTCAAAGTTCAATTTATTTTAAATTTGCTATAAACTATTTATTTTGATTTTAACGAAGTTTAACTCAATTTCTTAACTGAAATTTAATCATGTTAATATGTCAAAAAAAAATGATACTTTTCAGCTTGAAAGTGAAAGCAATGCCCTAATAACGAAAACTCCAATCAATTCCCAAATCTCACCACTTTCTGTTGTGAAACTTTGTTAATCTTTATTTCTATAATATTTTTAAAAATTTATAATGAGATAAGATGTTTAATTTGATAAATATCATAACAAGTGATATACTGATGATATAAATGTTAAATTCAATTTCCAGTGTATTTTCCATAAGTACGGATCCTCTACAGTACTAAAAAAATTCAGGATAATTATATACAAAATAATTAAAAGCGCATTATTTTTTTTTATTTTTAATCTTCTTGTATATATTTGTTTTACTGAAAATTTTTAATATATAATACAATAGGTCTAATAAATATCCTCACACAAAAATTAACATAATTTTTTATTATATGAAATGTTCTCACAAAGTTCGATTGTCTAGCCTTTTAAGCTGGAGTAGGTTGGTATCAAAAATTGTTATTTGAGTTGTTTCTCATCTATAGTTACGTGGCTAAATTTATTAATACAGAATTTCTTATTATATTGGCGAAAGTTTTTGTTATTAATATCATAATGTTGCTACGTCAATACAAAATGTTCAAATTGATTAGTTTTGTGGTGTTCCTACCTAACTATTTGTTTAATGCTTATTAATTGAACTAAGATGAAGAATGATGAAGCCATAGCACCATTAATGGTTGAAAATCTGAAAGTACAAAAAAGAATTAACATAGCTTATTGGATTCGCCTTGAGTTTCGAATTTTCTTTCTCTGATTTTGGCATTTATATGCATGCCAAAATATTGTTTACAACAGTTTTAATAAAAACAGTTTTAAATTACTTAATCAATACTATTAAGATACTCACAATTTTTGTAGGAAAAAGTATATATAATTCATGACTTGATGAATTAGGTTTTGGACAAAAATTATTCATATCCAAAGGACTCACTCATCACATAATGTTGTTTAAAAAATTGCAACTAAAGCAAACAGGTAACGTGCAACTTGTCATGCGGAGGCTTCATCACCTCGACCGTGTTCAGTGTTCCAACAAGGCAACAACTCAAACGTTGTCAACTGTTTGTTGAGGTTTCACCTTCTTCCACCAATCAATATACTCTAACTCTCTCTCTCTGCTTCTCTGTAATTAATAATGGGTTTGGAGTTGTTCTTTTGGCTTATCATTTGTTTCCCTTTCCACATCGCTTTTTTAGCCTCAACGTTCTACCAGGTATTCATTTAACTTTTCTTTTTCTTCGCCAAAGCTCGTTGTTATGTTCCAATGTGATTGAATTGTAAGAGGGGATTCACGTTCAGATTTATTTTTAGCTTCGATGGATTTTAAAAATTTTGTTTCTTTCTTTTTTGGGTTGAAGGTTTTGATGCTGTCTGACTTAGAAGCCGACTTTATCAACCCATATGATGCTTCATCAAGGATCAATTACTTCATCGTTCCCGAGTTTATTGGGCAGGGATTATTGTGCGCTTTCTGCCTTTTAACAGGTCACTGGATCATGTTTTTGATTACGGTTCCTGTTACATGTTACCATGGGATGCTGTAAGTACTAAATTTTACACAAAAGGTGAACATTGTGCTGCTCAAGTTACGTGAAAGCATAACATGATTTCTCCCCTTTTCAAATTTTGATTTCCCTTTCTTATAAATTTGCTAAAGTGGATTTTTTTTTGGTGGGGGTAGTCTAAGATTAGTGTCTTTCTTGCTGTGAGAATCTTCCTCTTAATAGCCTGGTCTTTTGGTTTGGACTTCTGTCTTTTTTGCTTACATAAATTACAAGCCAGCATCAACTTTGTTTTGGGGCATTAAAGGGAGTGAAGAACTAAGGAAAGATAAAATTTAAAGGCTTGAGGCTTAGATGCATTCATAAATAGTAAGTAATTGATTCAAAGAAATTCCGTGTCACTAAATGAGCCCTCTCTGTTTGTTTACTTTTCATTGCTCGCCACAATTTTTAATTTGAGAATATGGGTCAACTCAACTTCATTTTCCTATAATGCTACATAATTGATATTAAAAAATTGCAAATTTTAGAAACATGGTCGCAGCTATTCATGCTGTCGATTATTGATTTTATTTCAGCATTTAATAGTGGAATGAATACAAGGAGTAGTGGTTTTTGACTGTCCCTGCCAGTAGCTTTAACTTAATGGTTCATCTTCTCTTTATTGCCATCTGGATATTTGTTTGTTTATGTCGAGGGTTATTGTTCTATTAGTTGGCATTACTAGATTGTGTTCTTGAGATTTGAATTTGTTATAGGCTATATGGTTTTGCCAATAAGAGGAACTTATGGTCACTAGTTTTGTGCTTGAACATTCTGACTTATATTGTATATTTACGATTACTGTGAATATATTTGGGTCGCAATAAATATTGAACCATTATGCACATATTTTGTTCTGAACTTTCATACAAGGCTTAGAACATGAACCTGTATGTTCTGTTTTCAGTTCATTATTGTTCCATTTCAATGATTCAGGTACATGAAACAGCAGCATCTCATCGATGTTACTGAAGTATTTAGAGTACTTAGCTCTGAGAAGAAATTTCGCTTAGCCAAACTTGCTTATTACTTAACAATCATCATTATAACTGTCTTCAGGTTAGTTTGTGCTGCTCTTAAAATAGCATATGCTTATCTACCATGTTTAGTGTTTTACATTCTCACTGCTTAATATTATGTCTATTTATTTTCTGATTAATGTGATGCATTGATGGATTGTGTTAGGCAAGCCCAATGGCCTGGTTTCTGTTACTGTTGGCTGAGGTGTTAGAATTGATTATTATTGTTCAGAGAAGGTTGGAGGTTTCTGTTATCAGTGTCTGGATAAGTTAAGATAATGAGAGAAGATTGAAGGTGTTGTTTGTGGTTTGTGATCGGGTTTAGGAGGGAAGGATCTCAAGCTTTCAAAATCCTTACAGGAACTACTTGTATTAATTATTTCTTTTCATAAACTGGGTTTTTCACTCATCCAAAGCTAAGGGAGATCTCATCTTTTCATTAGTTCTTTCTCTGATCTCTGAACCAATAATTATCAGATTCATAATTCAGGAAGCATATTATTTTACATTTCTAAGGATGAAAGTTAGGTATATGGGCCACTGTTCCAGGATTCAGTAAACATATTGTAGCAAAATCTTATCCATAATGCATTCTCGGAGCAAGTAACAAATTTTACTTATGCCCAAAATGCGTTGTGGGGTTAGTCCCTAGTTTGTACTTAGTAAAGTTTAAGCAACTAATATCTTGTTATCTAGGGGAACCTCTCCATTCATAAAATAAAAATAGCCTGACAGCATTCAATAGGTCTCATAAAGACAGCAACTGCTTGAAAGTAGAAGTAATGGAGTTGGGACTTGCTGTTAATGTTTTCCTAGGCAGTAATTCATTTTTCCTTTTTGGGTTACTTCATAAAGACTCAGCCCATCACCATCGTTACTATCCTATGCTATACATATATATCTTCATATCTACTCTGGTTTGAAACGATACTTGTCAAGACAGATTATCTAACTATAGCTGGGTTTAGTTTAATACTTGGTTTTGGGACTTACAAGATATAGCCGTCCTTGTGAAGTGGTATTGCTCATATCTTGAGTTTTAGTCTCTGATATCAAGTAACTGCCATGTGTCTACTATTCATTAAAACCTTCTCTACGTAGATGCAGTTCTGGAGCAAATAAGGTGTACTAAAATTTCCTTTAAGGTTAATTGAATTCACAAATTTTGTACCTTATGTGAACCTCCTTCAACAAAATAACTTGTATACTTGCCGTCACAAGGGAGCATTGCAACTGGCAGTTGATGCTTGATGAGGATGGATCCTTGAACAGGTTCCTGATATTCCTTCCAAGTCATACCAATAGTATGATTGTAGTTAGTATAGATTGTGATGAAACAGCTTGGATGCTGCAATGGATTTCATCATACACAATTGGGAACTCATATTTTGGATCTTTAAGCGTGTGTTTTCATTTAGGTGATCATACGAGAACCTTGAACTTTGCTTCCTAGTGTATTCCACTTCTGAAAATAAGTTTTAGGATTGACTAAATTTAGAGTTTTTACTATATTAAAGTATGTGCTTATACGCCATTAGCTGAGTGGAACTCAAAAATCTTTGCTGCCATATTAATGTGTTCGTGAGTAAAGGCTCCTTTTAGGAAGGTTAAGTGAGCTGTGTTTGATTGGAGAATATGGACAGTAATATACCTCTATTATAACCATTCCAGGCTCTGAGGTATTGGGTTGCAAGGAAAGTACCTAGCCTGTTCACTTGCCTTGTTTTTTCAAATTTGATGACTGTTCTTTCCCTTTTATCTTATCACAAAATAAAATGAATGCTTTGCTCTGGGCATGTGATTTTTCTTTTAAGTTGGATTTGGTAGGGGATGGAAGGAAATAAAAATATTTTATTTTCAAATTAAAAAAGAGATTAACTCATAAAGTTTGAGTTAATCTATCATTTTATTTATTTTATTTTAAAACTTATCAAATAAAAAATTATTAATTAGAAATGAAAAATGTGTCCTCCCTTCCATCATCCTCTAAAACATATATACCCTTATCATTTTCCTCAAGGAACCTGAAGTCAACTTTTATCTCAACTTTCCATTTGCAGGCTTGTTTTGATGCTTGTCTACTATTTAGATTCTGAAGATGAATGAAGTGGACAAACCTTTGAATTCCCACTACGACTTGTGCACTGTGGTTTAAGGTGGTGCTTCTTTTTCGTTTTATCCTTCTTTTCATTAATTCTTTTGTGAAGGTGTGATTGAGTTCTATAGCATAGGCTTTAGAACTTAAATTCACAGCTCTAAGAAACAGAAATCCGTCACTAATTTGAACCACTATTGCCAACTCATGTATATCAGTCATTTGACTCCTGTTGGTCATTGTCTCCTAAATAGCTTGCCAAATGATTTTTATGGTAACTAATAATTATGGAATCAGAAGATGGTATTTGGCAAGGGTGATTTGAACATTGTATATTATTTCCTATGAATGTTACAACTTATAAAATACCAACACCCTGTGTAAATTTAGTATGAAAAAAGTGAGCTGTAATTATTGTCACTTCCATGCTTATTTTTTACTTCAAAGGAAAATTATCCATTTATGTGGAAAATACACCTTAGTTATTTTGATTACAAGGAGGTCTAGGATTAGTGTGAGGAGAGATGTACATTGAATTTCAAGTTCATGATTGTGCCGCTTGAGATATATGGTCGTTACTAATCTGAAGAACTTTTTTGGCACTCAAGGAAGAAAATAATGTGTTGGTTGTGAACCCAATCACATAATGTTATGCTAAAAACTTGATTATTTTTAATAGATTTAAATTTGTTTTTAGACCTCAATTTGATATGCTAATTTTGTCTTAAAAAAATTATAGAAATTAGTCAACCAAAAATTACAATGGTTTTAGTTTTTCAAATATATCTACAAAAAATAGTCCTGAAAAAATTGGTTGGACGAGTGAGGGAGTGTGAAATCATGTTATGTGTTGACTGGGTTGTTAAGTAAGAATGTAAATTTTTTTGGAGGACTGATTCCTGCTTATTTGTTTGAAGGACTAAAACAATAATCATGTTTTTTGGAGGACTAATTTTCATATATTTGCTTTAAAGGATTAAACAAAACAATCGAGTCACATACAAAAAATAAAATAGATTTATTAAACCTTTTTATTATAACCTAAATGTAATAAATATATTTTTCATCATGATCTGTGATGAAAACTGTACAATGTTGAAGGCAACATGGAGCTAATGCTGGTGTTTTTGGAACTGAGCCCAAAACATTGCTGTGCTGAGTTAGACTGGCATACATGGGCCTCATACTCATTAATGGACCTCTTTTTACATCTCCTAGTGTTTCTTGAGACACTTCCAAATTATCATAAAAGGTCAAAATTATCTCTCATTATGATTGCTTATTTTAGAATTCTTAAATAGATAATAATATAATTATTTTGATATATTTATTTTCAGAATAAAAAATTTCAAAATAAACAATAATATAATAAGATAATAAATAATATAATGATTTTTTTATATATTCAGTTTTGGAATAAGTAATTTTGGAAATTATTTCTCGATGCGAAATTGACTTCCGCAATTACCTATTTTGAAATTCATTTTTTTTTATAATAGGCAAATCTGAAAGTCAATTCTAAATTGAGAATAACTTTTAGATTTATCTATTTTGGAAGTATTTTTAATAAAATCTCCTTTTTTAGAATAAAAAATTTTGAAAGCTATTTTTGGATTTAGAATTAACTTTTGAATTTCTCTATTCCGAAAGTATTTTTATTTTTCTTTAAATAATAAGGGGCACAATGAATTTTTTTAAATGGGATAGTTTAGAAAAAATTTAAAAACTTGGAGGTGTCCCAAAAAAATCTTAGAGATACAGGAAGAAGAGTCTTATAATGACATATTATAGAGTTTTTTTTTTTTTTTTTTCTTTTTTAAATTCCTTAGTTTTTTTTTTTTTTATTTTTTTCCAAAATTCCCCTTTAATTTTTTGTCTTTTTTTTTTTGCAACCCCCAACTTTTTTATCTTC
>Ga0099825_1004472_pt1 | contig 18320 bp, 13 predicted proteins | sample SiratroredBW_FD_76838 | JGI IMG/M metagenome (GOLD analysis project Ga0099825, IMG submission 76838) | Root nodule microbial communities of legume samples collected from California, USA - Siratro red BW | ecosystem: Host-associated > Plants > Roots > Nodule | place: USA: California | collected...
AAAAATTCATTTTTAAAATTATAAAAAAATTATTCTTTTAAATTTTTTAAAAAAATTAAAAATTTTTTAAATATTTATTTTGAAAAAAAAAAAAACTTTTGTACATAAATAAACATTAATTTTTTTTTTTTTTTGTAAATACATTCTCCTTTAAATATTGGTGAAAAAAAAAAACATCTTTGAACATCAATTCTCTTTTGTAAATTTGTTCATACTTTTCTAAAAAAATAATGCATTTAAGCATAGATTATCATTTAAAATATGACAAAAAAATATCAAATAAAAAAAATAGAATGTAGAGCATTCATCATGCATATCATTAAAAAAAATACAATTTGGAGCATCCATTCATACATTACCATTCATGAAATAAAAAAAATGGAAAATTCGAAAGCAAATCAAAAATAGATTTTCATGCATGTATTTTCAAAGGAACAAAATCAAATTGTGAACATCTATATATTCATTCACAAAATCTCTTATGCATTTTTCTAGAATTTCGTACATCGTATATGCATTCCTAAAAATTTCATTCATATATGCATTTTCAAAAAAAGAATTTTTTTTATGCATGCATCTATATTCAAAAAAATATTCTCAAAAAAAAAAAATCATGCATGAATTTTCTCATAAAACAAATTCCTTCAAACATACATCATATACGCATTCGAAAAAAATTTCATGCATTCAATAAATGCATTCTCTCATAAAAAAATTTCATTCAAACATACATTATATATGCATTCAAAAAAAATTCATGCATTTATAAATTAATTTTCTCAAAAAAAAAACAAAAATATTTCAAACATATGCATACATGGTGCTTGTTACCTTTTTGCCTTCCCAAGATTCCAAAATAAAAAGATTTGCCCAAATGGTTATCACTATATAAGGAAATTTTACACGGGGGCTGAGTGTTAGTTGGCCAATTGCCTATCCCTATCCTCCAGCAGCATTCTAAAAAAAATGGCACGTTTCAGAAGTCATTAATTTTATTCCATTGTTAAATTATTTGAAAATCAAGCAATCATGATTCGAAAGGATATATGACCATGTTTCTTCATCCATAATACTTTCACAAATCCTTTGCACCCTCCTTAAGCTAAAAATAAATATTTCTTTCAAAATTACCCTACGCAAAGATCATCAATATGTTGCAACTCAATCTAAGGATCCAAGGAAGAAATTCATCAGAGAAAGAGCATGTCAAAAACTCTTCATTCATCAAGGAAGGAGTATTATCAAAAATGGAAGTTGTTCATCAAAGAAGAAATACATAAAAAAAAAATTCTCAAGATTGATTTTGGTAAAAAAGGAGAAAGAAACATAATGGAGGAAAACTCATAAAAGAAGACCTTGACTGTTTATAACATTGACTGATGGTCCTTGTAAAACTTTTTCAAGCCCACAAATAAATTTTGAGCATTTGTATCCTTTTCTTCACAACCCTGTAACCTATAATTACGTTACAAGCCCAATAAAGTTCATATTAATTAAGGAATAATTGCAACGATTTTCATAAAGTTTAGCTTTGTAACAAGACGTGACTGATACGTGTTAAAAAAATGAAAAAAAAATAAAAAAAATGAATGAAAATGAAAAAAGAAAGATGTCTACTAGAATGTCTTTTTCAGAAGAGAGTCATCTATAAACAGGTAAACTAAGAATCAAACATTGGAAGTAACACTAGGGCAATCCGATACCAACTATGGCAATCCGATTTCTAGTACCTTTGTCATGGCCTCATACAATAATAGGGCAATCCAGTTTCATCCGTACCCTTGTTACTCCATTTTTGTCACCTTACCAAGACAAGTCATTTTTCATACAAATTTCATCATTCCCCTTGTACATAGAAAATGGGGCAGTTTGCATGAATTGTCTTCCTTTTAGGACCAGCCTTTTACACTATCCTTCTTTTCTTTCGAACCAAGTTGTTCATACCTTCCAAGCTTAAAGCTCACATAGCCAGCCCAACACACCAAAATTGGGGCAATCCTGTCGAAAGATTTGCACTCCCAATATCTTTCAAATACCTCAAACTTCCTAAACACTTACACTTTACCCATGGGTTCAAGCGTGCCTCTAAGTGGTGTTTCCAAAAGGAAAGTTGATGGCTACACTGACATTAGCTTCAAATGACCCTGGATTTTCTTAAAACAGGAAAATTGATATCTAGTCAATTCAACGATTACCAAGAATTTTTGATTCTACACAGTGAAATTTTGAAAAAAAAAAAAAAGGAAAACTTTTATACATATGTTCACTTTGAAGTTTGTACATATTTTTGAGATTTTTTTTTAATTCTTTGTACATATGCATTTAAAAAAAAAATCATTGAAAAATCTTTTTGAATAAACATTGGAAGAAACCATTGAAAAATATTCCTTTGTACATAAATTTTGAAACATTTCAAAATCATTGAAAAAATCTTTTGTACATACCTTCTCTTTTGGAAAATTTGTACATATCTTTTGAAACATTGTCTTTGAAAAAAAATCATCATTTGTAAAATCATTGAAAAATTTGTACATACATTAGCAATGAAAATGAAAAAAAATAAAAAATAAAAAAATAGAATTTCATGCATTAATATATGCATTATCATTCAAGAAGATCAAAAAATAGAATTTCATGCATTAATATATGCATTATTATCCAAGAAAATTAAAAATAAAGTTTCATGCATTCAAACATGTATCCTCATTCAAAATAAAAATAACAAAATCAAAAAATCAAATTTCATGCATTCATATACACATTCTTCAAAAATAACAAAACAAAAAAAAATCAAATTTTATGCATTCATAAATGCATTCTTCAAAAAAAAGGAACAAAATCAAAAAGACAAAAAGAATTAATGCATTCAAGCATGCATTTTAATTCAGAAAATTCACAAAGTTTCATGCATTCATAAATGCACTCTTCAAAAAGAACAAAAAATCAAATTTCATGCATTCAAACATGCATTTTCATTCAAATCAAAAATTCATATTCAATCAAAATTTCATGCATTCATAAAAGCATTCTTCAAATAGTACAAAAAATCAAATTTTACATACTCAAACATGCATTTTTATTCAAATAAAAAATTCATATTCAATCAAAGAATTTCATGCATTAAAACATGCATCTTCAAAAGGATAAAAAGTAATTATCATATAAAGAATCAAATGTCATGCATTCATGCATATCAACATAAAATTCCAAGATTTTTAGTCAACATACAGTAGAAACAAATTTCTTCAAATATCATCTCCATATTTCTACAACATGGTTGTATAATCTTAGAGACATTGTCCAGAGATTTGATTTCAAGTGATGATGCATGATTTTAGACACGGTTAGGATCTCAGTTTCACATTTTTAAGTATGACCCTCTCGTCTCATTACAAGGCCAGTTCAAAAATCAAAGTTTATGACCCTCTCGTCTCAGTACAAGGTGAAAATGAAGAACAATGACTCTCTCATCTCAGTACAAGGTCAGTTCAAAAATATAAAGTTATGACCCTCTCATCTCAGTACAAGGTCAAAATGAAGAACAACGGCCTTCTCGTCTCAGTACAAGGTCAATTCAAAAATCAAAGTTTATGACCCCTCGTCTCGGTACAAGGTCTAAATGAAGAACAACAACGTCTCGTCTCAATACAATTCAATTTCAAAATTTACGACCCTCTCGTCTCAATGCAAGGTCAGTTCATAAATCAAAGGTTATAACCTCTCGTCTCACTACAAGGTCAAAATGAAGAACAACGACCTCTCGTCTTAGTACAAGGTCAATTCAATTCAAAATTTACGACCCTCTAGTCTCAGTACAAGGTCAAAATAAAGAACAACGAGCCCATTTGTCTCAGTACAAAGTCTTGGCCTCTATCCATGTACCTATTTTATTTTGAAAACTGAACGAAATTAGCGTTTTTGTTCTTACTTATTTTTTACTCAGATAATCTGAACTTCTTAAAAGTTCAAATCATTTGGTAAAATTTAAGTAAGGAGAGGCAACTCTCAACACCCAATTTCGTACGGGCAAATAAAGTTATTTTAAAATCAAAAAATGAAGAAAAGTAAAATTAAAAAATGTGTTTAATCATATTTTTGTCATTTTAAAATAAAAATAAAAAAGAAGAAAAAGTTTTGATTTCATTTTTATTTTATGACTAATGTTTTGAAATAAAATTCATAAAAGAGAACAAAACGAGTAAAGAAAAGGAAGTTGAATGTTTTAAAATAATCCATTAAAAATGTGTTAAAAGAAAATCAAAAATCAAAAATTCCTTTTAAAGTGCGGTCACGTCACACTTTCTGTCTCCACTGAATAAACTGATTACCTTTTCAGACGCCCATTTTTTAATGCACGAAATTAATTTAAAATTCAAGAAAGAGTTAATTAATAGAATTTGAACAAATTGGTGATAGAATTTGATGGTGGTTATTCTGCTTAAATGAAAATAATGGTTTTAATTAGATATTATTATGCTTAATTGCAAATAATGGTAATAATGGGGATTATTCTGCTTAATTGAAAATAATTCTGATTGATTGGGATTTATATCTCAATTAAGCACATTAAAGTGGAATTATCTAGCAAAGCAATTGAGAGGTCTGAAGAAATTTTATAAAGGAAAAAGACCAAAATAAGGGGGGCACACATTTTCTAAGAGAACACGCGAAAAATATTGGAGACATACCAAAAAGGATCCTGAGCATACGTGGTGTGCAGAAAATTTGAAGGTTCGAACTCAGAGAAAAGTGGAACACGTTTTTTGAGGATTTTCAACTGGTATGGTATGATTACTTGACCTCATATACTTTATATGTACATGTGATTGCCTTGTTTGAGAGCTACTACAGTATCCTGAGATTGAGCCTTTATCGCTTTGATTTTTTTAAAAGAAAATAACTAAAAAATATAAAACATTTCAAAATTCTCAAGGAGAATATAAAATGCTTCCTAAAAACTTAATGAATTATCAATTGTTGAAAAAATAAAAAAAATAATAAAACAGTGTTTCTTTTAATGAAAAATGTGAAACAATTTTCAAAAATAGTAAAAATATTTAATTTTTGGAAAAAATGCGAAACAATTTTAATAATCTAAAATTTTAAAAATAAAAATATAAAACTTTCTTTTAAAAATATTAATATAAAATAAATTTTTTAAAGAAAAAAAAAAGATAAATACCAGCAATCATAACAAACCAATTTAAAAAATTAGAACTACGTGAACCCTGATTTTCTTTTATGGTCAAACCATAAAGAGCTTTCTTGAGTTTGAAGACATGATCTGGATATTTGTGGTCTTCAAATCGAAGGAGTTTACTCATATAGACTTCTTCATCAATATATCAATTTAGAAAGGCACTCTTAACATCCATATGATGCAGCTTAAATTCATTCATGCAAGCATATGCTAATGACAAACTTACAGCCTCCAATCTGGCCACGAGTGCATAGGTTTCTCCAAAGTCTATTCATTCTTCTTGGTTGTACCTGTTTGTAACCAATCTTGCCTTATTTCTTATAATGATTCCTTGTTCATCCAATTTTTTCTTGAAAACCCACTTGGTTCCAATCACATTCATCTGTTTAGTTTTGGGAACAAGTGACCAAACTTCATTCCTTGCTAACTGAATCAGCTCCTCATGCATTGCATTGATCCAGTTGTTGTCCTCTAAAGCATCGGCTACATTCTTGGGTTCCACTTGTGATACAAACGTCATGTGCTCACATAAATGATTCAATGATCTTCTAGTTTATACCCCTTTCTGAACTTTACCAATGACATTGTCTAATGATAAATTTCTTGGCACTCTCCACTCTTTTGACAATCCTGAATTAATTGTATCTGCGACAGCTCCAGATTCTCCATTGAATTCCTCGTTCAATTGATTGAATTTATGGCAGTTTACTAGCTTCTTCTGCTTTCTTTTCCAGTCTAGTATCAACTAGTTGTCCAGTAGGAACCTCATCCTCTACACATGTCTTAGGACGTTCCTACTAGCATTGTCTCACTAGTTTTTGAATATGCTATTAGGCAAAGGTTTGGCTCAAATATGATATTGTACCCTTTGTCACACAATTGACTTATGCTGAGTAAAATGTGCTTCAATCTATCCACTAGGAGTACATCTTTGATGATCACATCAACATCTCCTCCAATGTCACTAACTCCAAGTATTCTCCCTCGGTTATTGTCTCCATAGGTGACAAATCCAACAAGTTTCCATTTCAAATTAATTAAGTGAGAAGCATCTCTAGTCATGTGTTTGGAGCATGTATTATCCAGGTATCACAGTTGCTTCTTGGATGCCAAACATACCTGCAAAACAGATTAAATTTGAGGCATTGGTACCCTGTTAAATTTGGGTCCACAAGGGTTACTGATGCTTTTAGGCACCCATCTAACTAGTCCTTTAGGCACATCAAATTTCCCAACTTTACAGTTTCTAACCGAGTGACCTTTTCTCATGCAATAGAGGCAAGTCATGAATGGTGAAAACTGTTGCTCATTTGATTTAAAGAAACTACTGAATTTCTTTTGTTTTCCTTGAAAACTAATTTGATATCCAATGCCAGCCTTTTCAAAAACACAATTTTGAGAGCCCAAAATGACATTGAGGTTTGTTGTTCCCATGGAAAGTTTGAAAGCAGTAGTAATCAAATAGTTAACTTTCCTTTGAAGAACATCAAAATTTTCACAACTAATTGGTTTGCTGGAATCAAAGTCGCTGGATGCTTTGTAAATTATTTCAAGATAATCAAAATCAGTTTTCAATTTTAAAATCTCATCCTCCAACTCTTTGATTCCACCTTCCAACCAATTATTCATCCCTTTCAATATATTGTTGGATAAGGCCAATATGTTTGCTTCTTCATGGGTTTCAAAGAAAGCCTAAAGAAGTGAACTATAATTTGTGCTCTTAAAAGAAGTGCTGGAATTTATACTACTTGCCTCTGAATCCTCTCTAGCCATGAGATACATATTAGCTTCAACATCTTCATGTGAAGAGCTGCTGGAAGAAGTAGTATTGTCTTCCCAAGCTATATAATCTTTTCTGCCTTTTCCAAATTTATTGCTCTTCCTCTCTTTTGCCTTTTCTTTGTTCACTAGACTTGGCCAAAATATGTAAATTTAGTGGAATTAGAATCAGGTTTCTTGTTATACCTCTTACTCTGTTGATTCTTCATCTTGCTCTTCGTTTTGCCCTTCATCTTGATAAACTTCTGAAATCTCCTTGTCAATATTGAGATTTTCAGTATGACTGCACTCGTCTGAACTTTCCTCACTGGACTCAATATCTGTAGCCTTTGTCTTGAGTGCAAGACTTCTGGATTTCTTTTCAATAGTCTCCATCTCTTTTAGCCTTGTCATCTCAAGCTCATGTTCCCTCAACTTGCCAAACAGTGTTGCTGTGGTGAGGATGGTCAAGTCTTTAGTCTCAGATATTGCAGTCACCTTGGGCTGCCAGCTCCTATCTAGACACTTGAGAATCTTGATGTTCATCTCTTCTTTATCAAACTGTTTTCCTAGTCCAATCAAATGATTGACAATATGAGTAAACCGTTTCTAAACATTTGCAATAGTTTCCCCTTGCTACATCCTAAACAACTAATATTCCTGAATGAGTGCATGCTTTTTGGCTCGCTTCAATCATTAGTTCCCTCACGTGTGACCTCAAGTATGTTCCACATCTCTTTAGCCAAGTTGCATTGAGATACTCTGAAAAATTCATCAAGGTTCAAGGAAGATGTAATTATATCTTTTGCAACACAATCATATTGAACTCTCTTATTCTCTGCCTTAGACAATTCATCATAAGATTTCACAATAGACACACCATTCACAATAGACATAGGAATATAAGAACCATTTACTATGGCATTCCAAATACCATGATCAATGGATTCAATAAAGATTTTCATCCTCACTTTTCAAAACTGGTAGTTTAGACCGAGTTCAAGAGGGGGGTGAATTGAACTTTCAAAAATTTTTGCAAACAATGAAAAGTGTTAAAGAATGGATGAAAGTTCTTTATTTAAACTACTGAAAAATAATATAAAGGAGTGCACAACAAAGGATCAGTAAATTTCATAACAGAATCAATCATTTGAAATATTTAACAGAACTGAAAATAACACCAATTAATTTACTGGAAGCACAGAAGTAATCAACTGAATACTATACACTCAGACAAACAGCAAATAGTAAAAACACTTAACTGAAATCTAAATGTAAATCAAACAGTTAAGAAACAATTAACCAGTATAATGATAAGAACACAAATTAGTCTACTAGTAAAAACACCAAAAAAAAAAAAAGCGGAAGCAATTTGTTTATTACTCTAAAATATTTCAGAATAACACAAAAACAATCAGATGAATAGTATTCACAGTAAACTACAGGTCAATCAAACAGTAATACAATTCAGATTAATGGACAGAACAAGAATTAATAATTGATTCAAGAAAATTTGTTTCAAGAAATTGAACCAATTAAACAGTGATTACAGACAATAGAAAACACTCAAATAGGATCAAGAACAGATTCAGTTAATTATACAGATGAAACAATAATTCCAGAGAAAGCATAATAACACCAGTAAAGTGAACAATTAATTACATGCGAAGAACAATTAATTGAATGAGCAAGAACAAAAACGATAAGTGTTCAAGAAGAGGAAAAAGAAAGATCAAGAACACAAAGATTTATATTAGTTCACCTTCCTCAAGGTCTACATCCAGTCCTTTGCAAACTAGCAAATAGTTTCACTAAAAATGAGCACCAAGATCAGTTTTACACAAGACACAACACTTGCAACCAGCAAGCAACCACTGCTCACAGCAGCAAACAACCTACTGCACCCTACAACAGTTGTTCAACCAATGCAAAACCAACTGCACTAAACTAGTTACAATTACAAACCCTATTTAATATGTAACAATACACTCATAGTACAAAGATGATCAATAATGGAACAATTACAACAGTGAATCTACTCAGTAGATTACAAATTGAATAAGAACAAAGTAGAACACTTAGATCTGGATCAAGATCAAAGTTTCACGAATTCACATCCAAAACAATGCTCCAAGATTAGTGTTCTTCATGAAAATTGATTGCTAAAAGATCTCAAGGTGTTTGCGCGTTTTCTCTCTTTGAAAATTTCGCAAGTATTCACACATGACTTAGTTGTTTTGAAATCACGTGTTTGCGCTTTATATAAGAAATCTGATTATTAATCCTGTCAAAACTTCAATCGATTGTATCAATCATTCAAACAATTGAATTTTCTATGACTTAGAAGAATTCTTCAAGTTCAGATCCTGAAAACAGTTTATTGAAATCCTTTCTCAAATAGTTTTTCAAAATCTGAATTAAACTTATTTAACACCTTTTAATAATTTGTTTAGGCAAAATCAATTTTGGAGCTTACTTTGAATTATGAATCATGCAACACATGATTTTAAACCAAAACCAAACTCTCACAAACATAGAGCCTAAGTCTAGGACCAAAACTCCAACAAGCTCTATGAAGCTTCATGCAATCCACGTTGGTAGCTATGATCCAATGTAGACTCCATTCTTGTGTAGATTTCATCAAATCATATAGCAGCTCTTGATGCTAACACCATTCACTTGTATTTGAATATTAGTATTTTCTGCACATTAAGCACTCTCAAAATTATTGTTGATCTATTTTGTATTAGTTCTCTTATATGGAAAAGCTTATGCAGTTTTTAAAAGAGAAACAATTGTAAAAGTTGTGATTCAATCGATTAAAATCCAAAATCAATCGATTGAATTTTTTCAAAATAGATTTTTCAGCAAGTTGATTTTCGAAAATAATTGATTATAAAACCTTGTAAATGTGATTTTCGAAATTGATTAAGCCTCTCTTAGTAGATCTTTAAAACTTATTCTAAAGGTTCAAAGTGCTTGCTCATGGTCCATGGATCACACTCACACACAAAGCCTAAGTTTAGCCCAGCACAAGATGATCTTCATTCTTACTCCAAGTTGACTTCATCAAATCACAAAGTAGCTTTTGTGCTAACAATCTCCCCCAATTTGATGAAGGCAATCCAGTGTGTGTTGAGCAACATCAAAATAACATGTACAAGCTATACCAACAGATTTTCACTCTTAAAAAAATAGTAAAACAATTTTTTGCAAATCGGTTATTGTAGCAGGTTCAGAAAAAATAAACTAATTGAACCAAAAAATCAGCTGATTGATTTTTTTGTAGTTCACAAACCAGTAAATGCCAAATCTCTCCATAGTTGGATACTACTTCAAAGTAAAAATTAGAGTTAAAAACAAACATTTAAACCATATTCCATTGATATAGAAACTAGAATTACATGAGAACAACATTATATGATAGCATCAACCAAACTTGATCCTAAACCAACCTAAACATGATCCTAAACATAATTACACTAAACTGAAATACACCAGCAAGAAAATAGTAGGAACACAACAACATCAGAAATACAATATAGATGCAAATGCAGAAAACAACAACAACAACCTAACAACCTATAACTAGATATATAAGCAGTAACCTAACACACACACTACTTCTCCCCCATTGGATTCATCAAATAGGTTTGAAGAAAACTATGACCTACTACATAAAAATGCATGCAAGTCCTATTCTCCTAAGCCATAGTACATGTCTCCAAGCTGCTCTTGAATTACCTCTATTTGTCTATCTAGGTGTTGGAACCTAGCTGCACAGAACTCATGGTGACTTCTCTGATCTTGACCAATGGTATTGAACCTACCAAGGACCATTTCCTCAAACCTTGAAAAAGGCTCACCTCTATCTACTAGAGGTGCATAAGGAATCAGAGAATTAAATCCAGTGGTTGTAGCATCAAAGTTCTCTGCATCAGCGGCAACAACAGCTACACTTGGTTCAGCCTCATCTTCTTGTTGTCATGCACCTTCTTCTTCGTTAGCTTGCTATCCCATTTCTTCTTCATATGCTCTACATATTCAGTATTCATCATTTATCTTCTTTAGTCCAATTTTGTGTAGAGTGGCAGTTGTTATCTCATTACCAAGCCTACCTCAAAGTTTTCAATAAACTATACATTATACTATACATCAAAATCATGTCCTCCTCAGTCAAGACTGCACGGTTGTACCCTCTAGGAGTGTGTTGCCAAATGACTATGCAAGGATCCTGTTATTCATGAAAAGGCCTCCAACGTGATAGCCTCTCATTGCAGCATGGGGGTTCCTCAAGCAAGACTTGAAGAACTACACCTTGTTAAATTCCTCAAGAGATGCAATGTTACCTTTGTCCACTACTTTGCCCGTGCTCTTTAGACCAATAACAACAATCCACACATCATCGGTAATCACCATGTCCACTCCTTTCTCATGAAAGCACATAATGTCATCTTCAAAGCACAAATTGGTGAACAAGACTCTCACCAAATCAGGGTATAAGTTCCCTATGAGATTGAGAAACTTCTCCAACTTCTGGTATTTCAGCATTCTCTTAACATTGTTCAAGTTCTCTTGCTCAAGCCATTCCATTCTCAGAAATTTTGGGTTGTTTATGACCTTGTAGTTGACCTCATGAAGGTGGACCTTAATCTATTTGTGGTTGCCCGAGAACCACCTCTCCAAGTGTTCAATTTCACTACTTTCTTCCTCCATAGGCCTTTCTCTAGAATTATTTTTTAGATTTGTAGAGAATGACATGGTTCAGGAGAAAGGACGGGAGTTAAAGGTTGGAGGAGTACTAAGCCAAGCAGAACCGAAACATATGGAGCAATTAAGTGCAGAAATACAACACAAAATGCATGCTATATAGATAAATGTGCAAAGAAGTGTGGTACACAATAAAGCAATGGATTGTGCAAAGAATGATATATTAATTGGCTATTTTTGAGTAGTTGGATTTTGCATATTTCAATTAATTGAAACCAAACAAGACTTAACTTCAAGAATCTCCAAGAATAACTTTTTAACTCTTTGACTTTCAATCAATTGAATACATGTGGCACTTTGTACAATTCTTCACTTGCACACGTCAACTCCATGCCTCAAGTCATTTAATTCTCATTCTTTGATTGTAACTGTGCTTGCACAGACCTCTCATAGCAGTTCCCAAGCTTGCATAGTAAAAATACAAGCATCAAAATTAGTTGTATATCTGTTTTAAGCAATTAGAGTTTAATGCATTAAAAAATCAATCAATTGAATCCTTGTTTCAATTGATTGAGCCAGTTTATTGCTTAAGCCAAAAACTTTGTGCACAACAGCTTCCAACAGCTATATATTCTGGCTTTGCAGTTGACAATGCTACACAAGCTTTCTTTTTTCTGTGCCATGAAGTCAGACTTGATCCAAGCAAGTGACAAGTTCCACTAGTGCTTTTCCTATCTAATTTGCAACCTGCAAAATCAGAATCAGAATTGTCAACTAAACTAAATGATACCTCTCTTGGATACCATAATCCAACTTTAGTAGTCTCCTTTAGATACTTCAGTATTCGTTCAGCTACCATGAAATATGATTCTTTGGGTTTGCTTGATATCTTGCACATAGGGACACATTGAACATTATATTGGGTCTGCTTACTGGCAGATATAGGAGTGAGCCAATTAATCCTCTGTATTTGGTTTTCTCTTCACTGACTCCTTTATCATCTGTATCAAGATAGCATCTAGTAAACCTCCTTGCAGTTCTCCATCTCAAACTTCTTAAGCAATTCCTTGCAGTATTTTGCTTGACTTAGAAAAGTTGCATGCTTGAATTGCTTGATTTGTAGTCCTAGGAAGTAGTTCAGCTCTCCCATCGTAGACATGTCAAAAATTGCTCACAAAGATTCTCATTAGTAGATCCAAAGATTATATCATCAACTTAAACTTGAACAAGTATAATGTCATTACATGTTTTCTTAATGAACAAAGTCTTATCTCTTTTTCCTCTCTCATAGCTTTGAGAAAGCAAGAAATTACTTAACCACTCATACGACTTTTGAGGTGTTTGCTTCAACCCATAAAAAGCCTTCTTGAGTTTGTAGACAAGTTTTGGATACTTGTGATCTTGAAATCTTGGAGTTGACTCACATATACCTCTTCATTGATGTATCCAGTTAGAAAGGCACTCTTGACATCCATTTAATAAAGCTTCACACCATTCATGCAAGCATAAGCTAGCAGCAGCGTCACTGCCTCCAATCTGGCCACTAGCACATAAGTCTCTCCAAAGTCAATCCATTCTTCTTGATTGTAGCCTTTAGCAACTATCCTTGCCTTGTTTCTCACAATGACTCCTTGCTCATCCAACTTGTTCTTGAAAATCCATTTGGTTCCAATCACATTCATCTTCTTTTTTATCTTAGAACAAGAGTCCATACTTCATCCCTTACAAACTGATCCAGCTCCTCATGCATTGCATTTATACAGTTGTTGTCCTTTACTGCTTTAGCTACAGTTTTGGGTTCCAATTGAGATACAAAAGCCATGTGTTCACAATAGAGGTTCAATAATCTCGTGGATGAAACTCCTCTCTGAACTTGACCAATTACATTATCCAAAGACAAATTTCTAGGAACTCTTCACTCCTTAGGAAAACCAGAACTGATTTTCTCTGCAGCAACTCCAGATTAAATCGATTGATTCTAATGTTCAACTGATTGATTTTTCCTGCAGTTATGTAACTTTCTCTGGTTCATTCTGTAGCTTTGCACCAAGTCTCTACCCAGTTAGATCATCATCATCTGCAGCTGTGTTAACACTTTCCTGCATATTCTAGTTAGTTTCATCAAATGCAATGTGCACAGATTCCTCTACTAGCATGGTTCTCTTATTATATGCTCTATATGCATGACTATACAATGAATAGCCAAGGAAGATTTCGTCATCAATTTTTGAGTCAAACTTGCCCAAGTTATCTTTGTCATTGTTCAGAATAAAACATTTACATCCAAAATCCTTTAAGTGAGAAATGTTGGGCTCTCTACCTTTACACAACACATAGAGGGTTTTCTTTGAAATAGGTCTTATTAGCACTCTATTAAGAACATAACAAGTTATACTTACTACATCAACCCATATGTTTTTTATCGCCGTCTTCGCGATTCCGGTTGTGACATTCCAAAATATCTTTAGATGATCTAATTATTTAATGAAGTTTTGATGATAATAATAACTCCAAGTACATATTTGTATTTGTATGCTACAATAATATTCACAAATCTCTAAGCATTAGTCATATGTACAAATGAACTACAGACCCACATAAGTTTTTATTTACTATTATTTTATTAAATTAATTTTGTTTAAAATTAAAAGAAGAGAAAAGTTAAAAATAAATAAATATAAAAACAATAAATGTTTTAAATCTATTTGGAAATCTACTTTAAATCAATGTATAACAATATGCGCAGTGTAATAGAAATAGTTAATTGATTGAAAAAATCAATTGGACAATTTTTTCTGCAAACACAAATTGTGTAGAATATTGAAATAGAAATCAAAACTAGAGAGTAGAGAGAAAGAACACAAAATTTTATACCAGTTTACTCTTCCTTAAGAGTTACATCTAGTTTTTCTTGCAAACATATAAAGAATTCCACTAAAACACAACAATTGTACACACCATACAATACAAATCCAATCTTGCACACTGTAAGATTTACCAAGAACTTGTACAACACCCAACTACACCTTTACAGATGAAAACCCTATTCAAATGTAGACTAAAACCCAAATACAATCAAAGAAATTGTAATACGAACATATCTACAACCAAGTATAGAATAAACTAGTTCAAATCAATTTGCAGAAAACTTTCCCGATATGAAAGATGTGAAACACTACGTAGTTCAATCGCACATAAAAGAATTAGCTCCAAGATTCTCTTTCTTGAACACTTTTGATTAAAAATACTAAGCTCTTTCAAAATGATATTCGCTTTTCATCTAAACTCTCTCTATTTTATATTTCTTCAAAAACATGTTAACTCTTTGTATTTCAAATATTTTTGAAACAGTTACTAAAAGTCAGTTACACTTTAGTGTAAACAGTCGATTGAAAATTTGTCTAAATCGATTTATTTTACTAAAAGAATTTTTAGCTCATTAATTTCGAAAAAAACATTCTTTAAAAATGTCATTACAATAGTTTTACTTGCAAACTTTTATCAAATCAAAGATGTTTTCAACCCTTACTGAATCATCTTAACTTTCTCATCAATTTGTTGCATTTATTTTGGTCCAATCAACACACTCACCATCCTGAAACCAACATGAAGGTGTTTTGCACTTCCTCCCATATAATGCTTTATAAAGAGGCATAACTATGCTTGCTTTGTAACTGTTATTACAAGTAAGTTCTACTAATGGTACAATCTCATCCCGACTACATAAATGTTCAAACACACAAGTCTTAAGCAAGTCATCTAAGGACTGAATAATTCTCTCTGGTTGCTTGTCAATTACAGGCGATATGCTAAACTAAGACAGTTTTCTTCCCAAAGCATGTTGAAGTGTATGCTAAAACCTAGAAGTGAGTAAGGAATATTTGTCTAATATTATGTTAGAGGGTACACCATGTAATCTAACTACCTCATTTATATAAATCTAAGTTAACTTCTACACAAAAACTCTCAAATCTAAGGTAAAAATTGTACAATTTTCATTAATCTATCCACTATTACCCACACTAAGTAAGGTTTCTTCATTGAATGTGGAAAGTTGGTGAAAATTTTGAAGGAAATATTATCCCACTCCTGCATTAGAATGTGTAACTAGGTTAACATACCTTTAGATCGTTGATGTTCAACCTAGGACTTTTTTATAAGCTAAACACAACAATAAATTTAGCTACATCGTTTTTTATACCATACCACCAATAAAACTTTCTGATATATTGATACATCTAGGTCATGCCTAGATGTGAACTGATTTTGCTTTTATGAACTTCAGATAACACCACATGCTTTAATTCATCATCCTCTAGTGTTGCATATTGTCGCGATCGGGATCGCCGGGGGAGCTGATAATGAATTTTTTTAAATAATATAATATTGTTATTAGAGATGGAGTCGCCACCATAGTTTATTATGGAAAACTACAGAAAAAATCAAGAAAAGAAATGTCTATGAACAAGATTTAAGATTCAGGAGTCGGTTACGTGTGGAAAAGGTATTAACATCCCCACAACACTTGTCCTAAGCAAAAATGAGTGTGATTTTACAAGATGTTATTTTTCTCAAAAATAATTACAATAAAAATACAAATAAAGACAAATAAAAGAAAGATATAAAAACAAACAAATATTAATGTAAACAAAATAAAATAAACAAAAATGACAATAAATTAAAATGATCATTAATACAAATAACACAAATAAGAAAATAAAGATGCAAATAAAAATAAATGAAAATAAATAAACAAACCAAATAAAGAAAATATTTTTTTATTTTTTTGGCCCGACAAGGATTGACCTTGGTCCTACGTATTTCCATAAAAAAAAATCAGGGTTCATGTAGTTCTAAATCAAAAATTTGTTTGATGATGATTGATATTTTAATTTTGAAAATTTTATATTTTTTTATATTTTCACAAATTTATTTGAAATAAAACATTATTTATGGATTTGTTAAGAAAACAAAGAAAAATAATAATGGTAATAACAATAATAACAATAATAATAATAATTAATTAATAAATAAAAAATAAAAATGGTTAGGGTTTCTTTTGAGTGTTGTAATGGGTTATGATGGGGTTTAGGTTTCCTATTGGGTACACTGATGTTCTTGCTTTCATGATTCAATGAGATTTTGAGTTTTGAAGGATTTCTTTTGAGTGCTCTAATGGGTTCTCAAGGGGTTTACGGTTCCTGCTGAGTGCTCTAATGTTCCTGCTTCCATGATTCATTGAGATTGAGTTTTGGAGGGTTTCTTTTGAGTGCTTTGATGGGTTCTGACGGGGTTTAGGGTTCCTATTGAGTGTTTTAATGTTCTTGCTTCTATGATTCACTGAGATTTTGAGTTTTGAAAGATTTCATTTGAGTGCTATGATGAGTTCTGATGCGGTTTAGGGTTCCTATTGAGTGCTCTAATGTTCTTACTTCCATGATTCACTGAGATTTTGGGTTTTGGAGGGTTTCTTTTGAGATGGAGATTGTGACAAGAGCAACAATCTCTTGATTTGGTTGGAAAGTTGAGAAGGTGCAATAAAGCAACAATCTCCAAGCAACAACTTAAATAAAAAAAAATAAAATCATTTATCTTCTATCTATTGCTATTTTATTTAATATTACACCATGTGATCACAAAGCAAACACAACACGATATGAATCATACGAAAGTATAGAGGACAAAAAACATACCAGTTAAAACCAAATTTAGCTTCAAGCTCTTGTAATGAAACTGTGAACTATAACTTTCTACCTCCTGTGAACAATTTTCACTAACTAAGTGTTTTAATTTTGTGTGTTCTTTTTCGTGTGTGAGTGTTGTCTATAGCCGTGAGTGTTCCTCCCTTGTGAGTAGGGCTAAGGTAGGGTATATCCATTTGTAAAAAAAATACAATGTCCCTTTTTAATTGTGATTTGCAAATTATCTCTAATCATAAAAATTGTTTCTTTTTCAAACTTTTAATTTTTTCGTATTAGCAAACTTTAATGAGTATTTCTTTGCTGAGAATAAGTGGGAAATTAATTGGATTAATCAGAATTATTTGCATTAAAGCAGAATAATCGATTATCATAAAAGACCTAAAAATAGACTCTCTAATATCCTCAGCTTCCTTTCTCAAATTTGTTTTATTCAAAATTTGAATTAATTTCATTATTAGACTCAATCAATGTTTAATCAAGCAAAATTCTATCAATTTTAATTAAATTAAATAATCTGCACACTAATTCTAAAAATAGCTAAAAGAGCCTAGTCAAATGTTGAAGCTCATTTTCTTATTTAAACCTTAAGAGACCATACCTTTTTATTTTATTTACAAGTAGTTTAGAAAATGAACCCAATTAAATAAAATCTAATTTCTTTTTTTTCAAATGAAAACATATTTTTTATTATTGTTTTTTTATATTATTATATTTGTGTTAGTATCTTTTTTTTATTATTATTATTATTTTAGTTATTTCACTTTTATTTTTATTATTAAAAATTACAAACAAAGAATCTATATTTTTATTTTTCTTTATTTTTTTCTTTTTTTTAAAATAAAAGGAACTATTTATACTTAAGTCACGTTTATTATTATTATTATTATTATTATTATTATTATTATTATTATTATTATTATTATTATTATTATTATTATTATTATTATTAT
>Ga0099825_1004475_pt1 | contig 18302 bp, 5 predicted proteins | sample SiratroredBW_FD_76838 | JGI IMG/M metagenome (GOLD analysis project Ga0099825, IMG submission 76838) | Root nodule microbial communities of legume samples collected from California, USA - Siratro red BW | ecosystem: Host-associated > Plants > Roots > Nodule | place: USA: California | collected...
ACATACAATTTGACAGGTAGGTAATATAACTAACTCAATTGAAATATAGAAAAATTTATAAATCTTTAATAAAAAATAAAACTAACCTGATATAATCTTGAAGAGCAAAACTAGAATTTCCTTTACACTTAATGTAAGTCCTTGAATTATTTCAAAAAAGAAAAGAATAACACAATGCTTATCTGATTATGCCTTGCATTCTAGTCGGAATAGTAAAATTAGCTTTAGATACTGCTAAGTCTTAATTAATCAAATACTAATTCATGAATTACAGAAATTAACAACATATCATAAAAGCTACGACAAAATAATCATCTCTAAGAAATTAATCGCCAATAAAATATTTTTATTAAATTAAATATTTCAATTAATATTGTTCATTCATTAAACATACAAAAATTAAAAGTAATAATTAAAAAATAGTAAAAGAAACATAAATATAAAAATAATAAAATTTCACGATGAGTAATATATATGGATTCGATGTCATTTTAATGTTAAATAATTGGCTAAACCAACCACACAACCATTATCCGATAGAGAAAAGTGAACCAATAATATTTAACTTTAGAGACTCAAATTAAACATATCATGCAACAAAATGTTTTTATTTCTCTATAATTTCAAGGGTAACATTACGTTAGAAGAAAATGTTAACATTGGTACTCAAATAAGCACAACAGTTTAAAAAACATTCACATCTAACCATGTTCCCAAATAACCAAATAAAAGCAGTTTATTACGGAGATGAACATAAAATTTAATTAAGTTTTAATTTTTTTTACAAAATTTCAAGATTTATAATTGTTTTTTTATTAAAAAATATTTTATTAAGTATTTAAACTTTTTATATTTTAAATTAAGCTATTAATATTTAATTTTGGAGTTACGAATATGTTAATATATATTGTTATTGTTTATCTGTTTTCATACAACAAATAAAAAAATAGCTTAATTATATTTGTAGATCCTCATAATTATATTTCAATTAATATTGTTCGTTCATTAAACATAAAAAAATTAATTAAAAAATAGTAAAAGAAGCATAAACCTACAAAAATAAAATTTTACAATTATTAATATATATATATGTGTGTGTGTGTGTGTAGCTTTTCGTAGCATCACACATATTTTTCTTGTTAACACATTTTAATTAATATTATAAGGCTACTTCACTTGTTCTTATCTATATCTTTGCTGTAGGCTTTTCGGGATCATTTGCCAAGAACATCAAATCATAATAAATGTTCATACCATAAAAGAAGTTAAAGAAAACACCTTTAAAAGTCAAGAACGTGGACAATACGGTACCACGTTTGTTACATTTTAGCTACAGAAATTTAATAAATGTTGATTTTAAAGTTTGAAATTTAATCTCTATCTCTCTCTCAACTATTGAAACTCATCTAGAACATTTAGAACTTTGAATAATTAGCTCAACTTACCTACACAAGATAGCATTATCGGATGGCGAAAAGTGAATCAATACTATTTAACTTCACAGAGTCAAATTATACTTATGTAACTCTTCACAAAAGACAAAATCAATAAACTTTAGAATTTAGATTTCAACCTATCATAACTTACAAAGCATGGTCATGAAGTGAAAACAATATTCATAACAAAATTTTTTCAAAGACCTGGCAGTAAAGTGTTTGATTTTGCATATTACACCAACTGAAATTCGAAAAGAAAAGGTTAGCATGAAGAGAAGATCACTTCTTTTTGCCTCCCTTGGAAACCACCTTGCGTCTAGAGGAGATAAAAGCCAAATTGGAGTGTGAGATACAAGAGATCTTGAGCATCTCAAGGCTACTGCAACAAAGCCAAAAAAAAAAAAAATGCAAATGTTGGATTCCAAAATGCTTATTATATGTTTGTATATAAGATTTCTTTTCTCATTTAAATTGAATACAACTAGTTTGAGATATTAAAAGGGCTAAAAAGTGAAACCAAGATAAGCCAAACTAAAAGATTTTCTTAGCTAGTTTACAAATTTTTTAGATTACTATTTTTTTCTTCAATAAAAGTACTTGCTACCTCAAACAAATCATTCAAATTGGGTCTCACCAAGTCTTTCTCCAATAGCAAATTTTTTACAGGAGTTTCTATTTATCATGTATGTAAAAATAAACACTCTATATTAGAGTTGCTTTTATACACAAATTTGTATTTATAATAAAATAATACTTTTGTTGATACGAAATTGATGAAAAGAAATCTAATTAAACATGGTCTAAAAGTATTGTGTTGTGAGTAGTGGGAAAAAGCTAATAGTACGAGCAGCACAATAAAGAGTAAAGTAATAACGTGAAAATGCAGGAGTTGGAGAGTTGATAAGAATGGCATAAAACCGACAATGGAAGAGCAAACAAATGGTCGATTCTAGGAAGGGACAACCAAAAAGAGCATGGAAGCCCAATTGCTTTATTTTCACTCCTTTAAACACATTGACAATCATGAACAACATCATCTCCTCCAACCAGTCATTGTTTTATTCCCAAACAAATGAAAAGATCCAAAACTGAGGGTTACTTCAAACCAAGATCAAGGCAAATATGAAATGCATTAATGAAGATGAATATCACAATGCATATGCTCTATAAATAGTTGCACACTTGAGTGGGGGTTTTAAGCATAATGGAGTTTCCAGCAATAAGCGCTAGAGCAACAGATTAATAACACTCAATTTCTATAATTTCCAGCTATTGACACCTCATTAGGTTTTTAACAGTGGCCCCTATATGCATAAATTCCATGATAATAATCAAACAATAAGCAAAATGCTGAAACATCTAGAAAGAAATGCATCCCACCCAAACTCTCTAATTTCAACCATCCCTCGTTTTCAAAGGATGAATTTGTTTCACTATTGTTGTCTAATTCAAATCCAATACAAACAACGTGCAAACAAAAACCAAACCATGCATTTTAGTTCCGAAAGCTGAAACCCTAAAATACACATTAAATTTTTTTCCTTTTCGATTATTGTCACTTGAACCCTAAAATTGTTTTCCATCTCATTTTCATCATGAAAATAGTGAAAATAAATGTCATAAGATACCTAAATCTGATGGTCCACGCTCCTTCACCTCTAATTTCACTAAAACCTTCTTTGGTCGTGGAGGAGTTGACTAGAAAAAAATGTGAACGGAAGAGAATGAAGCAAATAGTGGAGCTGAGTGGGTGAATCGGTCATGGTAGAAAATGAGTGGGGGAAGACACGATAACGAAAGAGGAAGAAATGGTCGAGGTTTGGAAAAAGAGTTCAAAATGGTGGAGAACCCGTATAGAAGAGAGCACGATTTTTTAGCGCAATCGAAAACTTTGGCAAATTTTGAGATTTCGTAAAGAGATGGAGCGCACTTTTATTTCAATACTATTTTTACCGTGTCTTTAGTAGTATTAAACTTTAGAATTATATTAAAGGTACTTTAAACCACATTTTGTAAAACATTGTTTAAAATATCTACATTTTTAAAAGTGTGGGCTAAAGTAACTTTTACTTATCTATGTTTTTTACGCATTGTCTAAAATAAATAGACAACACTTTTCATGTGTACCATGGCAATTTATGAAATAAAACCTACATTTTAGGCAACATGTAAAAATCGTTGCCTATACTAGTTTTAGGCAACATTTTTTCAGTTGTTGCGATAAAAGTGTTGTCTAAAGTAAAAAATGGTGAGTGAAATAAGATCCTGAAATGGAAAGCCAAAGTTATAAATATATTTTAGCCAAACAAAACAGTTTATTTTTATGCAAACCAACCGTGATTTATAAAATAACACTGTATTTTGAATCTGTTAAACATAAAATGTTAGACAAAATAAAACAATGTTTTTCATACAAACATTGTTCATAGGTTATTATTATATAATTATTTTGTTAGTTAGTTAAAGAATTTTTATTACTCTCGTATAAAGTTAATTACATCATAAACAACTAATATATAATATAATGTACTCTTATTTTTTAGAGTATATATACAAATAAAGGATTCATACGTATTTGTAATTCATAGTGATCTTTTCATATAATTTGTTCTTTTAGATTGAGCGAATGCTTTTTATAACTTTATAAATTACTACGTTTGATTATATATATATATATATATATATATATATATATAAAGAATATAGTATTCTTACACTTTTGATCCATTTATCCTATAGATTGTAAGTTTTCACCGACTCCTTGATTGTATGTTTTTTCTAATGAAATTAGTCATTCAAATACATAAATTATCAATGTGTAATACTTTTTATTGGAGAAGATTATGCATAATATTGCAATAACATTCTTGTGTATCTGCATGTTGAGAAGGTTTCTTTTGAAATGTAGAAAATAATGGTGGGAAACGAGTGCTAACTTGGTAGATGAGTCAAGGCAATACTCATAAGAACAATGTTATTTTGACACTGCAAAAACAATAATTCCTATTTTCCTCATACATGTGAAGTGTGACTGATGTGGCAAGGGACAATTTTATCATGTCGGTAAAAAACTGAAAATGAAATTGGGACTGGAAAGGGTGATCATTTTGAAATTTCAAGCTAGAGAAAAAGGAGGAAGCGATTTTAGAAGGTGGAGAGCAGTGTTTATTCAAGGTTTAGGGTTACGAAGGTATTGTAGAAAGGGAGACAAATTGGGTGTGAAAATCAGGAAAGTAGTACTAGTGAAGAAAAAAGGGAAGGAGAAAGGTAGGGGTAATAGTTTATTGATAGATATGGTTGGGGTAGTTCTTTGCAGCAGTGGTTATTGATGGCGGTGGTTGTTGGTGGCAGTGCCAACTTTGGGTGTCGTCCTAAAAAATATTTTGCCATCTTAGAATACACATGAAACATTTTTGGTTACCCGCCTTTATTATCGTGGTCATCTGTGATATACCTTTGGTCACTGTCACACACATGTCCACAATACGCATTGCATTAGAGAGTTCAACATGTTGTTCCACTGAAAATATGATTCCCATTCAATGTCTTGTTATAATACAACCAAATTCACAAAATTAGGCAAGTGATTATGTTAGTTAATGGAATCACATCTAAGTGATCACTCATGTATAATTATGTGCTTACCTAAGGACTTTTTACAAACAGATATGGAACTACACTAAATGTTGACGTCTCATTTGTCAAAACCCTATCGAAGGTGTCCAAGTAATTGATCATTGGTAACTAGAGACATTTCACTTATATTATTGAGTTTTAAAACCAAATAAATCAACTAAGGAAGTTTTTAAAAACACTTTTTTCGGAAAATAAGTCAAAAGTGGAAGAAGATTGTGAATTGGAAATCACAATCATGTGGTGAAGGTGAGGATGTGTGATGGAGGAGCTCCTAGGTGTCTTAGCTTCTTGCGCAAGGTTCAATGGAAGTTTAGCATGATGAAACCATGAAGCACCGAATAAAAGAAGTGGATGAAACTCCTCATGATGCGGAAGCCATGGAAATGCAAGGAAGGAAGCGTGCAAGGAGGTTGATGGGGAAGTAGATGGTGAAATAGATGGTGAAAGCCTTGAAGGAGGTTAGACCAACCTTCAAGAGAGAGCTTTTAGCTTCTAGGAGAAGAAACTCAATGTGAAACTTAAGGTAATGTGCTGAAAATTTGGCAGCATTCTATTACTCAAATCAAGTCTACATTAGAGGTTCCTAAACCTCTTATTTATAGAAGAAAGGATGAGCTACTTAGCTTCCCATGCAAGTTATCTAGGTAGGGTATGGGAGAAGCTAGGTCTAGAAACCCTAGCTTATAAGACAAACTTCTAACCCTAGCTTCTATGACAAGCTTCCCAAACCTAGCTTGCACTCCAAGGCTCTTACAAGGTGGTGACAAGTGGCACAAGGAGAGAGCTCCTTGTGCTACTTGGATTCCTTGATCAAGCCCAACATTATTTATGGACCTTAAGGCCCAAACTTACACTACATGGCCCAAAAATACAAAGCCCAAATTCATTCTACTTGGCCCAAATACAAAGCCAAATTATTTTAAACTATTCTAAACAATTTATACAAATTAGAGGACTTCTCCTTAATATTCTATTTTCTCAAAGGGATTTCTCCATGTTTGTATTTGGGCTGAATTGAAAGCCTAAACGGCCTGAGATGGGCCCAATCTTTTGGAAAGCTCTTGATTCTCCCTCGGGTTCTTTGTCCTCTTTATTCTTGATTAATGTCGTCGGGACCTTCTTCCATCAATGTAGGTGATGGTTACCAACCCCACATCATAGGTTGCCAAGTAAATGAGCAAGGTAGCCACAAAGTTGAAATTCTAGTTACAAGGAAATCGACAATGCCAAGAAATTAAGTGAGGTTGTAAGCACACTTTGAAGGGGAAAAGATGTTAGAAAACAAGTGGAGGAAAATCTGGAACTACACTAAATGTTGATGTTGGTAAATTAGGGTTGTATGTCTTAGTCGCCAAAACCCAATCGAAGGTGTCAAAGTAATTGATCACTAGTAACCAGAGATATTTCAGTTATGTTATTGAGTTTTAGAACCAAATAAATCAACTAAGGAAGTTTTTAAAAATACTTTTTTGGGGAAATAAGTCATCAGTGGCAGAAGATTGTGAACTGGAAATCATGATCATGTGGGGAAGGTGGGGATGTAGGTGATTGTTACCAACCCCACATCACATGTTGCCAAGTAAATGAGCAGTGGTAGCAACAGAGTTGAAGATCTTGGTACAAGGAAATTTACAACACCAAGTGAGGTTGTAAGCACACTTTGTAGGTTGATATTTAGAGCTCAATAAATCAACTAAGAATGTTTTTAAAAACACTTTTTTGTTTTAGAAAATAAGTCAGTAGTGGTTGAAGATTGTGAACTGAAAATCATGGTCATGTGGGGAAGGTGAGGATGTAGGTGATGCTTACGAATCTCACATCATAGGTTGTCAAGTAAATGAGCAATGGTACCCACAGAGTTGAAGTTCCTTTTACAAGGAAATCTACAACGCCAAGGAATTGAACTAGTTTGCAAGCAAACATTGTTGGGGAAAAGATCTTATAAGTTGATTGGACGAAAATCTGGAAACAATAAATGTTGATGCTGGTAAAGTGGGGTTGCATGTCTCAATTGCCAAAACCCAATCAAAGGTGTCCAAGTAATTGATCACTGGTAACCAGAGATACTTCACTTATGTTATTGATGTTTAGAACCAAATAAATCAAATAAGGAAGTTTTTAAAAAACATTTTTTTTGGGAAAATAAGTTAGCAGTGACAAAGGATTGTGAACAAAAAATCATGGTCATGTGGGGAAGGTGGAGATGTAGGTCATATTTACTAACTCCACATCATAGGTTGCCAAGTAAATAAGTAGTGGTAGCAACAAAGTTTAAGTTCTTGTTACAAGGAAATATACAACGCCAAGAAATTAAGCGTGTTTGTAAGTATACTTTGGAGGGGAAAAGAAGTTAGAAGTTGATTGGAGGAAGATCTGGAATTACAATAAATGTTGATGTTCGTAAAGTGGGGTTGTATATGTTAGTTGTCAAAACTTTATCTATGGTGTCAAAGTAATTAATCAATGGTAACCAGAGATATTTTACTTATGTTATTGATTTTTAGAACCAAATAAATCAACTAAAGAAGTTTTTGAAAATACTTTTTTCGGGAAATAAGGTAGCAATGACAAAATATTGTGAACTGTAAATCATGGTCTTATGGGGAAGGTGGGGATGCAGGTGATAGTTACCAACCCCACATCACAAGTTGCCAACTAAATGAGTACTGGTAGCCATATAGTTGAAGTTCTTGTCACAAGAAAATCTACAACACCAAGGAATTAAGCGAGTTTGTAAGTATACTTTAAAGGGAAAAATATGTTAAAAAAGGAGTGGAGGAAGATCTGGAACTGCAATAATTGCTGATGTTGGTAAAGTGGGGTTGTATGTGTCAATTGCCAAAACTTGATCGAAGGTGTCAAAGTAATTGATCACTGGTAATAAAAAATATTTCAATTATGTTATTGAGTTTTAGATCCAAATAAATCAAATAAGGAAGTTTTTAAAAACACTTTTTTTGGGAAAATAAGTTTGCAGTGTTAGAAGATTGTGAGCTGGAAGTCATGGTCATGAAGGTGGGGCTGTCAGTGATGGTTAAATTTGGGCTGAATGTGGGTGCTCTCTGCCTCAAATTCGCTCTAGCGGACAAGATTTCAGTTGATCAAAACATCATTGTTCATTTTGGGTACTCTCTGCCTTTAATTCGTTAAACTGAACTTGGACTTATTGGAGCGAGACGTTCTAAACTGTGTGGCTACCTTAGTTTACTTATGTGGTCACCTGCGAAGGACTTTTGAACACTGACATTTTGCTCCAGTGAGTCCCAATTTGCTTGAACGAATTAAAGGCAGAGAACACCCAAAATGAACAATGATATTTCGCTTGAGCGAATCCCAATCCTCTTGAGCGAATTTAAGGCAAAGAGCACCCAAATTCAACAATTAAGTTTCGCTCAAGTGAGACCGAATTTGCTTAAGCGAGTTTAATCCCAAGAGAAACCAAATCAAATACTTATTTCGCTTTAGCAAGATGGAGTTCACTTGAGTGAATTTAGTCTAAAATGTTGTGGCTACCCGAATTTATTTATGTGGTCGCCTACGAAGGAGTTTTTGTATACATATATAACATGTGGAAAATAACCATGAAATGCGCTAAGGTTGTTTCTTTTGTTCAATGAACATTATGTTGTGTAATAAGGACATAATGAAAGCAAAACCATCATTTTAGGAAAGTGGTGAACTACATTTATGCAGAAACTGTTATGTGATTTCTGCATATTCCAAACACATGCAAACTGCAATTATGCACTATAAAATTTTGGCTCTATTCAACCTGATCATGTACTCTAACAACGTTGATCGGGCGAACCATCCTTGGCTAGAGTGAATTTATAAACAACGCTACAATTTTAACCAACTTAGTATTTTATCGGGACTTAAGTCTTCCCCTTTCCACATACCAATGCGATGACTTATTATTTATTGCATAAATCTATAATTTAAGGAAAATGAACCAACACTCAAAATTTGTCTATGCATCAAAACAAAAGAAAGGTACCATTTGTATAATTGACCAAATAATTGAATTCAAACTTGTAACAAAATATTTTTAGGGTGTACTAACTGCACAATTGTCACTAACCAGACTCAAAATGGAAACAATTTTTCATTCTATACATGAACTCTATCTTTAAAATCCATTGCTCAATGATTGTGTTCACCCAAGTGAGGCTCTGATCGCACCACATTTCGATTGATATTGTCTTCATGAAAGACTCATTTGCAAACTAACTATCGTTCTAAAACTTTTACTTTCATCCCAAAATAAATTACATCATCCGTCAATTTATAACCAACATAATCACTCCCACACATATACATAACAATAGGAAAAAAAGAATTTCATGTTCTTCCTTTTAGGAAGAATTTGGAAAACCCTAATGATTACACTTCTCTTCAATTCTTATACAATTGAAACCATATTGATTTTTCAAATAAAAAATAGTTCCTCTTTTGCTAGACATGCTTCTTTTCGTGTATGTACCTCTCGTCACTATTGTTGTAAAACTTTAATAACAAGACATTTTCAAACATTATATAGATTTCGCAACATTATTGTTGAGAAATAATCTCCAACAAAGAAAAAAAGATAGACTGCATTTACCATATCAAATCTTCTCCAACTTTGAGGCAGCTATAGTAAATGCCTTCTGTATGTAATAAAGGACCCTTCTTTGTAAGATCAACGACAAAACTAGTATTAGACACAAAATAGCTCAAGTATTATTAGACACCAAATCTCTTACACTAAATTTTGAGGAGGGAGGTTATTGTTACATAACTCATTAGTTAGTTACAATTATTGAAGCTTTTCACATGTATAATAAAATGAAGAGCAAAGAGATCTTGTCATTTTTAGATAAAATTGATATGAGAAGGGGCAAACCCTCATGGTATTGCCGTGTTCAATTTTATAATTGTTTTTTTATGTTTATTTCTTTCCAAAGAATAAGTGTTTTTGACTTTCCTTACATATGTCTACAGTTAATTTCACAGCAACAAATGTTTTAGGGAAGGTCAACAAAGAGTATGATTGAAGGTATATATATTTTTGAAAGATTTTTCATACATGGTCAAAATCTCAAACTAAATATATATTGTTTTCTAATGTATATAATGAACTTGATCAATAGCTTTTATTGCAGTATTCTTTTTGGGATAAAAGAAAAATGTGTCCTATTATAACATAAAGCTTATATTTTCTCAACCTAAAAAGGCAAAAAAAATTTAAAATCATTAAATTAAGCTCTTTAGCCACTTCATACTTTCTTTTAAATTTGGAGCCTATGTTAACATTCTTTAAGCAATCATTAAGTATAAAAAATTTATTCAAAATTATAACTTCAATGCTTTGGTACCATTAAATGCTAAACTTTGAATATAAACTTTCTACGTTTGATTCTTTAACTAGTCCCTAAATAAGAGCACTGTTAAAAATGTGCTTACAAATTTGACAATGAGAATATTAAAGTAGAAAGGTGGCGTTTCATCTCACAATATTAAGCAACAAAAACTAACATGACTTCTCTATAAAAACTTTAATAGAAAAATGAACTAATTTTTTTCCATAAATGCTTATATATAACTTAAAAGTCATCTTCTAGAGAAGTTGATATGAAAAAACTTTAGCAATTTAAATTTTTCAAAAGCAAAGGAGAAACTTATTTATTTTTTCTTTTATAATCCTAAAAGTATTTATGAAGAAGTTTATCCAAAGAAATCCTAAGTGTGTGGAGCACACTAGGGTTAGGGTATAATAGCTTGCTCCATACGCTAGGGTTGCACTACAAGAAAAAAGTTATTTAGAGACCAATTTTTAGCTATCAAATGAATTGGTTGCTAATCGTGACCGACATAGTCACCAAATTAAATTTTGGTTGCTAAATAACTACAAAATAGAAGTAATGATTGAATTTAGTGACCAATTAAAACAAGATAATTGGTATCTAATATTAGCTACCAAGGTTTTAGTGACTTATACCATTAGATTCTAAATTAGTCTCTAAGTTAATTAGATACCAATTTAGAATCTGATGATATAGGTCACTAAAACCTTGGTAGCTAATATTAGATACCAATTATCTTGTTTTAATTGGTCACTAAATTCAATTATTACTTCTATTTTGTAGTTATTTAGCAACTAAAATTTAATTTGGTAACTATTTTGGTCACAGTTAACAACCATTTCATTTGGTAGCTAAAAATTGGTTTCTAAATAGATTTTTTCTTGTAGTGTTGGGAAACTTCTTCCATAAGCTTTTCCTTCTCCACGGTTCTATAAATAGGTGTGTAGTCCATGTACAAAATAGCTTGAATGATATAAATAATTGATGCAAAATTTTTTCCAGCACTTTGTTTGAACTCCTGTTTGTTTGCTCTCCTTAGAGTTAGACATATAAAACCATTATAGTTAGCCTAACCTCTATCAAGAACCTTGTTACATCTAACACATCATTCTCCACGGTATAACACTTCTCCTACACGGTTCAATTGTTTCCATTGCTCTTCACGGTACTAGCTTCTTCTATAGCTTCCACAACAGACCTTGGAGTTGCTCTTCCATTTCCAATTGGTGCAAGTCTTCACAAAGCTTATTTCGCAAGATTGAAGCACAAGTAGAAGCAAAGGACCTAGAAGCATCTCCATCAAAGGTAATGATAGAAGATTGCTTGATGTGTTTTGCTTCTTGATGTTTCTACAAGTTGATGTAGCGTAGAAGTGAAGCTTGGCATCGAATCAAATGGAGGAAAGGAGTTCTTCTTGGAAGTGGAAGTAAGAACAAACAAAAAGAACCATGGAGAAGTGAAGGCAATGGAGAAGCTACGGTGAGAGCTTCTAAGAAATGGAGGTGAACTAATTAATGCAAGTGAACTTGGAAGAGGTTGGGCCAACCTTCAAGGATTTTCAAGGCTTTTTGGAGAAGAAGACTCAAATGGAAACTTGACTTATGGGCTGAAAAATGTGCAACATTTCATTAGGTAAAATCAAGCTTACAATGCAAGGTGCCTACAACTTTATTTATAGGAAAAGAAGAGAAGCTAAAGCTTGTATGAGAAGCTTCTCCTAAGGTAGCGTTAAGAGTAAGCTACCGTGCTAACCCTAGCTTACTTAAGAGAGTAGCTTAGGATTAGGAGACTTGCTTCACACGCTAGGTAACCCTAGCCCTAACGTGTGGATCAAGTCTCATAACCCTAGGCTACTCTCTTTACATCCAATGAAAAGATGACATGTGACGCCTTCTAAAAGGAATCGCCACTAAGGAAATTAAACCTAACCTAGGTGTTTTCTAACCCTAAGGCACCTAGAGTTTATTTTTACAAGGAAAAGTCTTCTAAACTATTTTTACAATTTTACAAATGTTTACTAAAGCTTAGAATTTTCATCATCTAGATGTGTGTTGGTGCCTCTGACTCCTCTTGAGCTTTAATGTGTCTTGCCATGAATCTAGTGATTGGGCCTTCTTCCATCAGGTAGTGTGATAGGTGTTGATCTTTGAGACTATTTGATGGAATGCGCCCTTGCCACCTTAGATATAGAATAAAGAGGACAAAGAGCCAGAGGGTTGATTAAGAGCTTTCTACATGATTTGGCCCATCTGAGTCTATTTGGGCCTCCCACTAGTTGTTTGAGCCTGAATGTAACCTTGAATAGATCATGGAGTATCAAGATTGAGTCCTTTACTTGTTTAAATGTTTAGAATAATTTTTATCTTGTATTTGGGCTGTGGGTAGAATAATGTTAGAATAGGATAGTATAGTCCATCTAGGATTGCATTTGGGCTTCCTAAAGCCCAATGCAAACCCTAGAATGTCCCATGCTTGAAGTCGGTGCACATAAAGCAAGGAACATATTAAACATGTGTTAAATGTGATGAAGAGGTATGGAAAGTGTGAAGGCCACATGCCATGCTCCCATTGGCTCTTCTAGATCGAGGGTTTTATTTTTGAATTTGAATTTTCTAAATTTGGCTCCACTTTGGGCCCACCCTACCCTAGCACTATAAATAAGGATGTAGTATATTGTATTTTGATCATGGAATGAGTAGAGAAATGTTGTCCAAATTTAGCTTCACTTGTTCTTGTGATCACATCTAGGTTAGCTCCTCTTTTGAGTTTAGCCTAGGCACCTTGTGAGAGTTCGCCTCACCTCTCTCACATCTCCTTTTTCTTCTAGACCACTTCATCCAATCTGTGAACATCTCCTTTTTCTTCTAGACCACTTCATCCAATCTGTGAATTGTACACCGCCTTCATTACTTCTGCTGCCTCCTCTATACTCCATTCAATGTGTAACTCCAAATCAAGCAAGGAGCCAAAGTCGATTTCTATCATTTGGTATCATGAGCAAGCTATGGTCCAACTGAGTTTTCTTTTCATTCCTTCACTTTTTTTTTCTCAATTTCGTATTGATCTTAATTTTTTTCATGTCTTGATTGAGTTCCATTGTTCACTTTGTGTTTCAATTCAATTAACTGATTCAAATTGCATCAATCTTCTTGAACCATCCAAATTAGGTGTTCTTGTGTTTGTGTTGTGTGCTTTTAATTTTCTTGAGTCTTTATTCATTTTAATTTTGGTAAAACAGATTGGTTTGTGTCTTAATTTTGTTTTTAAATCTATATCTAAGTTGTCATAAGTTTTGTAATTGCATACATGTCATAAAATTCAAGTAGTACTTTGTTTCAATTTCATTTTCTTGCTTTAGTAGTCTTTATTGTAAATTGTTTGAATTTAGTTGTTGTTTTGTATCATTATATGTGCTTTTGCTGCTTTTTAATTTTGAATTTGAGTTCAATCACTTGCTATTAGGTCATTAGTGAGTGTCCTAAAGCTAGGTTTTCATTGTGTCTTGTTCCAAATCCTTTCAATTTCACATTTTTCTTTCCATTGATCATAAACAATTCCTTGTTATTTTGTGCTCAAGTTGTGATATTAGTAAAATATGTTAAGAATATATGGTAAAAATTTTACGCTCATATATACTCTGGATTAGTCACAATAAATTGTTGAATCTATACTCTGGATTAGTCACAATAAATTGTTGAATCAAGCCTATCAGGAGCCTAAGCGCCAGAGAAAATAGAGTAAATCGTGAAACAGAAGGCTCTCGGTTCTCAATTTGTTTAGAATGATTCTAATGCCATCTTGAGCCAAAGTTTTGCGAGGAGCTTCTGTGAGGTGTTGAGCAGTTGATATAAAAATTTTAAGAAAAAATACTTTGCAGAAACATTTATATAAAGTTTTGAAGTACCACTGCCAGTCCATTCTAGTTGCTATTTTTGATTTGTTATCCAATCTAGTGTTATTCCTAGGATCCGAATTTTAGTACTTTCTTTTCTTGTGTGCCTTAATTTTAGATTGTCATTTTTTCTCAATTCTTTGAGTTTTGTAAATCTCTCTATCCATTTGAGTTTAGCTTTCCAAAATTAAGCTTTGTTTCTTCTACTTTGTTGGCCTCTTGAAGTGATGTGAGTTGAGGTTTAACTTCTCTTTGACGTACTAAGGCCAAGATCCAAAAGATGTGCCCACAAAGAGGTGACTACCAAGTGAAGCTTGAATACAATAGTCTAAACACTTGTCAAGAGGAGTGGCAAACATTTGAAGTGCAAAATTTCTTCGCATAGCTTTAAATTTTTGTACAAAGAGTGATTGTATTTTCTTTTAGTTATATTCACATAAACTTTTTCAATTAGTGCATTAATAATTCAATTAGATGGTGAGTGTCTCAAAGGACCAAAGGTGCCAATGAGCCTCACCTTAGGGTCGTCTAGTTTACTTTTGAAGCATTGTCATTTAATTTCTTTTATTTTTGCTTTATCACGACTAGTTGATAACTTGTGACTTCAACTTTTGTAGTGTGAGTCGCCTTCATTTATATTTAAGTGATTTTCAATAAGAAAAAGATTTGTCTCGTACAGTGGGGTAAGGTTCTTGCTATGAAAGGCCTGGTACTTAAGTGACAAATTTCCCTTTCCTAAAAATCCCCCTACTGTGCTTAATTTATTCTTTCTCCTTTTTAAAAACTTTTATTCAAAACTCAAGATGTATAGGCATTCTCCTCATCATAGTGATAATGAATCAAGCGAAAACAAATATTATTTGAAAATAATTTTGAATGAGCTTAGACCATTTAATCAATTTTCCATTATTGAGGCAGACCTAAGAACTTTGAGAAAGAAGGAAGAAAAGAAATCCAAAATAAGTAGATCAGGCACATAAAAAAGAATAGATTATGAGGTGAGAGCATTAAGAGAAGAAGGGGTGTGTATTGATTCTTGCTATAATAATCAATCATTCCCTGAATATAATCATAAGCCTAGAAGTCACTTCCATTCTACAAAGCATGAGATAAAGCTCCCTACTTTCTACGGACATAGTAATGTTGAGGAATATTTAGGATAGAAAATGAAGGTTTAGAAACTTTTTGAATGCCACAAAGTAGAGAAGTATAGAAGATTATCCATGGCTACTTCAAGTTTTCGAGAATATGCGATGTCTTGGTGGAGACAAAGGAAAAATGATGTTACAAAATTAGAAATTTTGAATTGGAGTGAGTTAAAGGTGTTTATGAGAAGAAAATTTGTTTTCCTTCATATTTGAAAAAGAAAGAAGTGAAGGAAAAGATAAAACCAATAGTAAAACAAGAAAAATCTCTAGCTCATTTTGATCAATAACTTAAAGAGATTGAGCTTAAATAAGAAAAATTAAATAGAAAAGTTCAGAAGGAAAAAGAGAGAAAAGAAAAAAGAGAGAAGAGAAAGAAAAAAGAGAAAAGAACATGAAAGAAAAGAAGAACCCTTGTAAAAAAAAACTAAACCAAACATTATCATAAATCCTTCTCTTTTAGAAAACACTCATGAGGAGGTGATTGAAAAGACAATTTTGTCAGGAGCTGAAGTACACGTTAACAAAAACCCTTCTTCCATAAAAAAATCTAGTGAGAATATAATTATAGAGCAATCTTTGTCTAGGGTTTAACTAGACATTGACATAAACTCCTCGTTCATAGAAATAACATGTGAGGAATTGTCCGGAGAAAAAATGGATATTCAAAAGATTAGGTCACCTCACAGGGAAAAAACATGAAAATATAAATAAAAATAAAGGTGCTCATTGGGTCGGATATCTGTGTTCATCAATCGGGAGTACCTTGACCTTGGAAGAGTGTTTATTTCTAATTACATGTTAATTTTTTGTGTTGTAAAGATGCCACCTGTTATATTGTTCTCATGTTTTTACAGGATGGTATTTGACCCTAATGGTATTTGTTCCTAAAGAACAATGCGGATCTGAGGATAGATCCCTTTCAAGAGAGAGGAGATGATGGAATATGCCCCCGCCACCTTAGGCATAGAATAAAGAGGATAAACAGTCAGAGGGTTGACCAAGAACTTAGAAGATTGGACCCATCTGAGCCTGTTTGGGCCTCCCACTAGTTGTTCGAGCCCGAATGCAACCTTGAAGAGATCATGGAGCATTAAGATTGAGTCCTTTACTTGTATAAATGTTTATAATAACTTAGAATAATTTGGGCCTTGTATTTAGGCCACGAAGAATAAGTTTTGGGCCATGGGTAGAATAGTGTTAGAATAGGATAATATAGTCCATCTAAGGTTGCATTTAGGCTTCCTAAAGCCCAATGCAAACCTTAGAACATCCAATGCTTGAAGTTGGAATATAAAGAGTTACACAAAAAGCAAGGAACTCATTAAACATGTGCTAAATGTGAAGAAGAGGCATGGGAAGTGTGAAGGCCACATGTCATGCTCTCATTGGCTCTTCTAGATCTAAGGTTTTATTTTTGAATTTGAAAATTCTAAATTTGGCTCCACTTTGGGGTGATCCTAGCACTATAAATAAGTGTGCTAGCCTATTGTATTTTGATCATAGAATGAGCAGAGAAATAAATTCAACTTCACTTGTTCTTGTGATCACCTCTAGGTTAGCTCGTCTTTTGAGTTTAGCCTAAGCACTTTGTGAGAGTTGGCCTCACCTCTCTCACATCTCCTTTTTCCTCTAGATCACTTCGTCCAATCCGTGAATTGTATACTGCATTAATTACTTTTGCTACCTCCTCCATACTCCATTCAATGTGAAACTCCAAATCAAGCAAGGAGCCAAAGTTGGTTTCTATCATTATTTCAATGCATGTTTCTTCTAGAAGTTAGTCAAGTGTTTGTGGTGGTTGATGTCAATAGTATTGTAATTTTCACATATCAACTTAAAAAATAACACAATATTTATAAAAGCTAATTCAAAACTTTAAATAAGACAATAAATTAAGTTATAATAAGTTTATTCAAATTAATTTAAGACACGAAAAGAAAATATAATACAATTTGTTCATATATAACATAATTTATTTAAAAGACAATTTATCTAAACTAACAATTTATAATAAAAAAATCAACATAAAATAAATATACTAAAGTTTAAATAAAAGTCATAATATTTTTGATATATTTTTAATATATGAAGTCTTCCTAAAATGTTAAATAATGAAAAACAAAAGTAAAAAATGTAATCAATTATTATTAAGATTAAGTTTATAAATAAAATTTAAAATTTAAAGACAAAATAAATTGTACATGTAGAAGGAGAATGAGACAAGTATAAGATTCCGTTTCAAGTTGGATGTCTGCTCACTTATACTAAATTTACCGCTCAATGAATATCCTTTGCTTAAGATCACTAAACATCCCTTTTTAGATTATAAATTGTTAAAATTAAAACAATTGACTTTCAAATTTAACGAAAGAAAAATTTAAAAAAAGCAAGACGTAATATTTCTTCCAGAAACATATATTATGAAATTGAGGTAGTTAAACACTTAACTTCGATTGATACAAATCAACATGCTTATAAAATAATAAAACCTATAATTTGAAAAAGATACCTTTACGAGGAAAGAGAGAATGTGACCCGTTCCCTTATAGAGAGAAGACACTGATTGATGACTCAAACAGAAAGTTGGTAAAGTATTTTTTTTTTCTCAATACCTACAATTAATCATTATCTTGTTTAGGCACTTGTTTTACAGCATAACAAACAGTTGTTTTGCAATTTGATTGACAAGAATGAGTCAAATCCCATTGGATGTAATGTTTGTATTTGAAAGGGGATAACACTCAGACATATATATATATATATATATATATATATATATATATATATATATATATATATATATATATATATATATATATATAAAAAATATATATATATATATATA
>Ga0099825_1004476_pt1 | contig 18301 bp, 8 predicted proteins | sample SiratroredBW_FD_76838 | JGI IMG/M metagenome (GOLD analysis project Ga0099825, IMG submission 76838) | Root nodule microbial communities of legume samples collected from California, USA - Siratro red BW | ecosystem: Host-associated > Plants > Roots > Nodule | place: USA: California | collected...
CAATAACCGGGTCAATCAGTTATTCGGAAATGAGTGAAAATCCACCTTTTCGTTACAACAAAGGAGCCAGCATTAGGCGAGCAACTTCATCTACTCCAGCACGAGTCACCGTCGGCAATTAGGCTTCTCGAATGGACGTTGAAATTCGTAGTGCAGGGATGACATAATTAGGCCACTTAAGGTGTGAACCTAGTCTCATGAATGGGTCAAAAACAGAGTCAGACAATAAATAGTATAATTTAAACCTTAAATATGCAATAGCTCACTTAAAAATGACATTTCATTTGATAACTAAGAGATATGTTGAAATCTCTTTGAAATTAGTTCAATCTTGTAAAAATGTTATGATTTCCAAACATGACATCAATGAGACTAGTGTCAATAATTTTGATGTTCTTAATTTTGGAATTTTAGCTTTTAAACTCTTTCTCATGAAGGAAATGACATATAATCAAATTAATCCCAATCCTCCTTTTATTCTTTTCGCAGTTGACTTTTACAACAAAATTATGCAAAATTAAAAATAATATGCAAATTTCCACTTCCCATTGTAAGAAAAAGTAAGTTAAAAAATGACTACTTATATTTTTAAAACTATATTCAATAAAAATAGGCATTAAAATTTATTTGAATAATAAATGTACCTAACTAGAAGCAATCAAATTACAAGCAATTAATCTAAATGTTTAGACAATAAAAATTACTATAATACAGATTTACTTATAATATATAAATTGTGTAAGAAAAATATTTTTATATTAATTGCTTCTACTTCTTTAGTAGTCTTTATTTTTTCTTAGTTGTTCTCATTGTGATGTTGTTGGTCTTGTTCAATAAGAAGTGAAAGTATATACCTGTAAAATATATTTCAACGTTTAAGTTAGTCCTTTAAAAAATAAAAAGTAATAAATGATATTAAAAACGTACCTCTACTTAGTCCTTGTTAATCTATTTATATAAGTTAAACATGTGCATTAATAAACATAGATAAATTATGATGGACCGATTACTTTTGAAAGTGGTTGAATAATTAAAAGTAATAAATATTATTAAAAAATACTTTTACTTATTTTTTATTAACCTTTTTAAGACAACTATGCATGAATAAGTATGAATGATATATAGTTAATTTTATATTAGTCTAATATTAAATATATTTAATTAAAAATTAATTTAATTCTTGAATAATGATATATAGTTAATTTTATATTAGTCTAAGATACTATATAATTTTTTAATCTTTTATGGTAAGAATAGTCTCGGTTTTATACGGTACAAAAATTATTCAAACAAAATCCCTTTTTCGAAGAAAAATAATCCTAAAATATTGATTTGTTGAACTAAAATACAGTTACTATGAAAGATTGATGTGCCAACATTAAATACTTTTAAGCTTAGTTTGCAAAAACGGTAATATAGTTTATAAAGACTTAAAAAAATATTCAGATAAATGATAAAAAGGGTAGTATTGTTCATAAAGACTAAAAAGAAAAGTATTTAGATTAATGAGAATGGTCTGTGTCAATTTGATTTTGAAGACGCCCAAAAGTTAGAAGTGAAGAATTAATATAAAATAGTTAGAAAAAGGAAAAATAACATGAAAATGCAATATAATAAATTGTACTATTATTATTATTATTATTATTATTTAACATTTATAATCAATTATGACAAGTCACTGAGATCACCCATAATAATTTTTTGTATTCTCATATTTCTATTATAATAAATAATTAAAAATAATAAATAAATTATTAATATAAAAAATATATATTATTTTTTACTTATTTTTACTTTTTTTTATACTTAATTCAAACAATGTTATATTTAATTATTTTTCTTTCTTTATCCTTCACTTTTCATTCTTTATTCCAAATTTTTAATTAAATAAAATATTAGAGATAAAAAATAGTTACCTGTATAATTTATTTAAAAAAATATTTTCATATTTTAAAAATAAAAATAAAACTTATCGTATTTTATTAAATATGTTTCTTCTTTACCTACATATTTTTTAACTCCTATAATTTTGTTAGAATTTTATTATATATTAGAGAAAACGCTTCCGTGTATTTACATTTTATTATATATTAGAGAAAACGCTTCCGTGTATTGAATTTATTTTTTATTTATTGAAAGATTAAACTGTTGAATTAAAAGATCACAACAAAGAAAGCTATTAAATAATAATAATAGATAATAGTTTTCAAAATTAAAAATTAAATATACCAAAAGTAACTTGTGTTTTAAATTTGACTTCAACTAAAAGAAAAATAGAAACTCATTGTACTTTATTTATTTTACTATTCTGTCTTTTCCCTTTCTTCTCCTTTCAGTCTCACTTGGTGGATCCATAAGAAGAAGAATCAAGAAAGCGTTCAGTGAGTTCTCTCAATTACTCAAACTCTCTGCACCGCTCCATTGTCACTGCCACCAAATTCATTATCTTTCTCACCTTCAACCTCAACTTTCTCTTCTCTTTCTCCCTACATTCCTAAGAACAATTGAAGTGCAATTGTCTTCAGAGAATGTCAGATTCTTTGGTTCAAAGCTAAAATTTTCATTATTTTTATTATTATTCTTCAATCCTTTTGGGATCAACGTTTCGCTTTTTCTCTTTCTTTACCGGCTCCTCTTTTCGTTCACGTTCTTCTTCACCTACAAACCCCACCCTTCAAGATTTGATTTTTTCCATCAATCTGTAGTGAAAAATCCAAAATTTCCGTAAACCCATTTCAAATGCGGATCTTAATTTCACGGGAGACCCTCCATTGCTTGGATTTTCCGGTGATCGAGATCTAGGGTTTCTGCTTCCCCTTTTCAGAACTTTTGCTCAAATCAACACTCTCGGGTTCGATTGCTTCCTATTCTTCCTTCATGTGTTCGGCTGTCATCTGAAAGGTTTGTAAACCGTTGATTTCAGCTTCTGGGTTGCAATGCTCAGGCAAATCCTCAGCAAGCTTCCTCGGAAGTCGTCGAAAACCGACTCGGACGAGTCGACTTGGGGTGACTCGGCGCGTTCCTCCGATTCGCCACGCGTCGCCGGCAAAAGCCAAAGACAACATGGCGGCAGTTCTACCGCAGCGAAGCGAGCGTCGTCATCGGCGGTGTTTCCGGCGAGCATGGTTTCCGGATTTGAACCTTTGGTGCCGTTTAAGGATGTTGCTAATGGTGAGAAGATGAACCTGTTCGTGAGCAAGTTGAGTCTTTGTTGTGTCACGTTTGATTTCAGTGACCCCAGTAAGAGTGTTGCAGATAAAGATGTGAAAAGGAAGACTTTGGTTGAGCTTGTTGATTTTGTGGCTTCTGGGACAATGAAGTTTAGTGAGCCTGCTATCCTTGCTTTGTGTAGAATGTGTGCTTTCAATTTGTTTAGAGTTTTTCCTCCTAATTATAGGACAGGTGGTGGTGAGAATGATGATGATGAACCTATGTTTGATCCTGCTTGGCCACATTTGCAACTTGTGTATGAATTGCTGCTTAAGTTTATCTCTTCTTCGTGCCTTGATGCCAAGGTGGCGAAAAAGTATATTGATCATTCGTTTATTGCCAGATTGCTTGAGTTGTTTGATTCGGAGGATCCTAGGGAAAGGGATTGCTTGAAGGCGATTCTGCATAGGATTTATGGAAAGTTCATGGTGCATAGACCCTATATTCGGAAATCTATTAACAATATATTTTATCGCTTTGTGTTTGAGACTGAGAAGCACAGTGGGATTGGTGAGTTGTTGGAGATTTTTGGGAGTGTGATTACTGGGTTTGCTTTACCCTTGAAAGAGGAACACAAAATCTTCTTGTGGAGGGTTTTGGTCCCCTTGCACAAGCCGAAATCAATCGGGGTCTACTTTCAGCAATTGTCCTACTGTGTTATGCAGTTTATAGAGAAGGAGCCCAAGTTAGCGAGCATTGTCATAAGGGGTTTGTTGAAATATTGGCCAGCAACAAATAGTCAGAAAGAGGTGATCTTTCTGGGTGAACTGGAAGAAATTTTGGAAGTAATTAACATGGTAGAGTTCCAGAGGATCATGGTTCCTTTGTTTTGGCGGATTGGATGCTGCATAAACAGCTTACACTTTCAGGTAAAATCGCTGTACTGAATTCATTTGGTCAATCCTCATCATTTGCACGCTTCTAGTTTTGTGTTAGTTTTTCACTTAAAAGAAATATATCCATGTTCCATCTTTTGCATGGTTCTATATTTTTTCTTTCACTAACTGGTTGTGGCAGCTTTTATTGCTATTAATGTCAATGCAATCTTGATTGCAGAGATAATATCTTTCTTATTTTGTAATATATTTTGAGCATGGAAATGTAGGCAAATGCTTGATAATCTCAAGCATATCGGTCATGCAATGTGGTTGGATTAGTTCTTTTACTTAGACTTCTCCATTCTTTTTCCATATTTGTAAAATTCTGCTGATGAATTTGTGTCCTAGTACCCTCTTTTATGAAGCAAATTCTGTGGAAGATATAGTGACATTTAGTTAACTATTAATGGTATAATAAATGGTAATTCAGTTAAATAGCTGTATTTAGTTTCAACATTTGATATCTACCCAACAAAGGTTTTCACATGCTTAAGATTTTGAGAAAACAGTTGTCTTATGAAAGCAGTTTGCTGTCATCCAGAGTGTGTTTGAAATTTCTAGTTGGACCTCAAACGTTTATGGGACTTTTGGCTGTTGTTTCCATTAACCAGCTTGTTAATTGCTGAATGATACATTTTTCCGTGTCTATTCAAAATGGATTGTTGCAGGTAGCTGAAAGGGCCCTGTTCTTATGGAACAATGACCACATTGTGAACTTGATTGCACATAACCGGCAAGTGATCCTGCCCATCATATTTCCAGCTTTAGATAGGAATATTCAAAGCCATTGGAACCCGGCAGTTGTGAACCTAACGCACAATATTAGAAAGATGTTCTTGGAGATGGATGAGAAGCTATTCATTTCTTGTCATAATCACTTTAAGGAGGAAGAAGCAATCTTGACCTCTGCAGCAGAGAAGCGGAAGGAGGCATGGAAACAACTAGAGCATGCCGCCAGTCTCAGGCCTGTTATTGAAAATACTGCAGTGTTAGTGTCCTGACTTGCAGTCCATACTGCATTCTCAATCCTCTTTTCACTTACCTTGTGTTATGGTAGAAAATTATAAGAAATGTGGAATAGCTGGTAATAGGGATTGGCATTTTGTTTTGAATCCTGTGTTCTGTGATGCTTCTGGTAGCCAGATGAAGAAGTGAGAGGGTTTTCATTGGTACTGTGGTACATGATGAGGACCATGCAGTGAATTAACCCATTTTCTGTGTAACTTCATTTCCAAAATCTTCTGTGTATGTTGTACTTGTACTTACATTACAGTCATCAGGCGCAAGTCTTCGTTCCAAATCAAGGGCTCATGCTCACCTGTATTAATTATCAAGGTCTACTAGCCAACCTGAGATTAATTATTAACTAGTTATAATAACAAAAAAAAAATGAATAATTCCGTCATTGGATTCTGTATTTTTTTTTTTAAATATGCAAACTGATGGATGGTTACGTTCACCAGAACAGTCCTAAGTATTATTCAATTCAGCAAAATATATTGCTTTTGTTTAAACATAATTTATCATTTTATGATATAATTTTGATAATGAAAATAATGGGCGATCCAATTCACATAATAAGGTTTAGTCAGTCTGATAATCCTTAATAAGAAAAATATTTATGTATTGTTTAAAGATCATAATCCTTAGTAAGATCGTGATGCCCTTTTAAATAAGTTACTGTCGTTGTCCTTTTTAAATAAGACGCAGTCGTATAAAATAAAAGATACAATAAACGTAGACCAGTTTAAGACGATTTTTATTACCGCGGATCGTTGGTAGGACACAAAACTACTCATGAAGCACTTGCAAAACTTGCTGCCTAATGGCTATCTGAAACTGAAGTTTAAAATAGATGCCACTAACTACAATTTTCTGCTCTAATTGTATCACGATGTAACAATTTCTCAGTACAATATCTGCAAGTACCAGAGTTGGGTACTTTCCTACAAGTTACAGCTATTGATCAGACTGTAATGGGAATTAGATGGTCAAATAAATAATTACAATCAAGGATAATACACCTTTCTTGTATCTGAAATTCCAAAAGTCAATATTTAGTCTTCAAGGATACCATCATTTACAGTTTTATACTTCAGCCTCAAAAAGTGACTGCACTGGTTTTGGAGACAAATTTGCCACACTCATGAACTGTCAGAGGAAGCAAAATTCACCGTCATTAGCATCTTCATTAGGCTAAAACTCATTTGTTTTAATCACAAGGAGAGTAGATTAAAGAAAGTAAAACAAATAAATGTAAAGCACGCGACAAGTTCATCTTTTTGGCTGTGTATTTATACCTTCTGCTGCTTATATTTTTCACGTATAGCATTCAGAGGACAGCCTTTAGTATTAAGTTGCAAATCTGCCAGTGCAAGGACAGTAGTTTTAAGTTCTGACACTCTGTAATTCGTATAGTGTTCCATAGTTGAATTCTGAAAGTAAATACACAGGTCAGTCTTTAATTTAGATTTATGTACATACAAATAAGGTAAATTTGTCAACTTGCAAATAGTCATATTAAAGTACAGACCCATGGGTGTTCTGACTGGTCGAGGGTCCATCTGGCTAGTAATACAGCAGACGCAGCTATCAAGGAAGGTCGAAACTGCGAGAAGCTGTATTCAACAAGAGCGAGTTCTGCTAAATAATTTGCCAGAAATTCCACTTCAGCATAAGAAACCTGTATAACAGGGAAAATTTACGAAATAGTGGGTTTTGTTTGGAACCCTTTTAAGCACAATAAAAAGTTAAATTGTGGATGTTTAATTGCAACTGCAGTCTACGGTACCTTACAAGAATATTGTGCTGCTAGGATGAACCTCCTGAAAGGCAGACAAGATGATCATAGCTGTTATACTTTAACTAAATGACAAACAAGGCAAGTACACAACAATAATAACTAAGTCACTTTCCACGGCGCCATGATGGGTATGTGAATCAAATGACTTCACCTTAAAAGTGTTTCCTAATGATTTTGCATATTATTTTTCTCCTCATTTGCGATGGTGATTGAGTCATCTTCCACAAGATACTCTCTACGTGGGGGCCTAATCACCCTTGTTCAATCAAGCAAGCCTATGCTTCTTTTATCATCTCAATAATAAATATTTCGTAATGCTTGGCTTATTACATTCTTAAGCAGAATGAGTTACATCTTGACTACCAACTATAACTTAACTATAACTTAGTGATAAATGTTGAATCCAACAATTAATATTAAAGCTAAGGTCACAAGTTTGATTCTATTGGTGAAGGGAAGATTATTATAGGTGACATCTTCTATGACAAAGGTCAAGTAAACCAAGTCATAATCACAATATGGCACTTGGACTGCTAAGCTTTTAGGTAAAAAGAGTTATACCTTATCATATCTTGTTTAGTATGTCTGCTCATCCAAAGCAACGTTTTCAATTCTACTACATCGAGTTTATTCTCGTTGGCTTTTACTACCCGAACTTTTGTTCCACACATCGAGGGTGTTTTTCCTTAGAATTCATCACTCGTGCTCTAAAATTTTCCATTAAGCTTGACTATTGTGTCTTATTTCTATTTAACAATATAGTGTACTTCCCATATATTTTCGCTAAGCTTTTCAACCACAAGTATTAGTGTGTTCGAGTATCCATTCAATTGCCAACGCGAGTATAATTGACAAGCAACATTACTAGGAAAGTGAGAAACGTGAATAAAAAAAACCATACTATATCATCTGCTAAATGCATGCATCATGACATCGGCTCTTGGGATATGCGTAGTGAGCATTTGAATAGAAATTGCATATATAATACGGACCTGAGAAATGTTTTAGCGGTGGGAACAGATAATTGAAAATGCAACAGATTTAGAACCGCACTCTCCATTTTCAATACCTATCAAGTGCCAACGAGTAGGTGTTTTATACGTCACTATCAGCCGTAATGAATACAATTTGAAAAGACGAAGGTTCCAACAATACAATACCTCTGCTTTTGTGTACGTATTATCTGTGATGAAGCAAAATTCTTCAACTCGAGGAGCACAAATCTCTTCATACTTTCTTAAAAAGCCATGAAAAAAACACAAGCAATTTAGAATTTCCTCATTACTTCTTGAAAAATTTGGGATCATATCTTATATTCTCGGTTGTCCTCGTCAGATTCATCAACAGCATTCAAGATCAACATAGTCTAGAATAAATTATAATACAGCAATTTTGCTACATTCAAACTCTTCACTGCTACGTAAAAATAGCAAAGCAAAGCAAGAAAAATGCCACCCCTTTCTAAAGTGATTATAATCCCTGCGAGAATCATACCACAAATATCGATTGACAGTTTGTAGAGCTCAATACATTAAAAAACGCACTCTAGAGTTCTACATTTCCAATGTGGGACTCAAGCCCAAAACAAACATACACATTCGCTGTGAGTTGCAGATTTATTAACGGAAATCCAAATAAAATTTGCATACAACCTTGTCAACATTATCATAGAGAATCATGAGAGTAAAATTTAGACCATGTGAAACCTGTTAATGAAAAAACTCATAAAATTCAAAGATGTACAAATAAGTAATAATCATCAATTGATCGTCACACTGAATTGAGGATGTAAAGTATATTGCGATACCAACCTCATTATAAAGTGCCTCAGTATTCATAGTTCTGAGTTCAGAGAGAAGCATCAAAAAGATTAAAGAAGAATACGTGGAACTTTCATATTACTTAATCAGGGCCAACTGGACATTTATAAAGTATTGTACTTACGATGCAATCAGCATGCAAGTAACACCCAACAACTGGAGTCCTTGTTTCTCAATCAAACTTTGAGAAAGAAACCGATCAATGAGATTCACAGTAAGGTAAAGAGTATCTGGAACTAGCTTATATTCCTCAGAAACCTGAAAAGAGGATATAACAAAGCTTCAGCTATAACCCATTCAGCAGCCAAAGATTCACGCAACTCAGGTAACAGCATTTAAAGATTTCTTTTTACTTTATTTATAATGTGCCTTTATCATGGATAATTAATAAGATATAAAACTTCAGCTCTTCTCTGTATATTCAACTGTTTCCATTGAAAGCCGTCCATGAGAATGCATTGGCAATATTTTTTGTTCATAATTGCCAAAGGCATAGTGACAAATTGATAATGCTTGAGATGACATTGAAGCTAGTACTGAAATTTAACACCAGGTTTTGTGAAATTATAAAACTAGTACATGTAGAAGAAAAGGAAACTTGAGTTAGAAATTTGAGGTTAACTGAAAAAAGTAACATGGTTGGAGAGTATTCAAAAGTTTAACCGTGAATAAAAAAAACATGGGTTGGTACTGTCTAATTGATTATTTTAAAAGCTTCTCTGCAATAAACTAGAGGAACAATCAAAGAAGTGAAACCGTCAAAATTACACAAAGAGCAATCATTACATTCAGGCAGTTGAGCTACACAGACAGAAATTTTCAACAAGTGACAACAAGGGAAAAAAGCTTAAGTTTTCAAGTAGTAAAGATTTAAAAACTGCCATGAGACTAACCTCCACAAGCCAATCAACCAGAATGGCGCGCATGCTTGGAGTGATATCTTTCTGCAGCTCGCCCATGTAATCGGTTAGTCTCCTTTCAAACTGGAAATATTTAACCAAAACTTATTATCAATTTTTTTCCAGTGAAACTTATCCAGTTTTTCCTAAGTTCCATATAGTCTGTATAGTTAAGAACATAAGCTGCCGACCAGTCAACTAGGAGCAACAATCCAAATATAAAGTGACATGTCTACAACACTAACCTCTCTGACACGTATATTATTGTATATATCAGGGGCATATGAACTCCAAACTTGAGGATCCTTTAACTCCACTGAATCAATGTCCACAATGCCCAAACCATCCGAATGTTTTAGTTTCTCTGAAATCATATCCATATCTGCATAGTCGATCAACATATAATTAATGAAATCAGGAATTTATGAATAGCTAACTTGCATATTACCTTTCTTGTAAAAATTTTAATGATGCCAATCACATAATTTGTAACTCTTAAGAACTTGAAGTTCCTTCTATAGAGTTTAATTTTTGTATGGTGTCAGTTATAAGATTTTTACGATGTCAACCAATTAAAAAATACACTAGGTATGACGTTTAAAGTAGTTATTACAAAAAAGTCAATAATATTTCTATGCATGACAATCTATGGGTGGATGACAGTTATATTCAAATTAAATCCATATTATAAGCATAAAATACATAAACAGCCATCAGGTAAAGTGATAAATAGCTTCTATATTAAGGCCTATAATCAGATAGCATTCAGTGCTTCTAGGTAATAATAGATATGGTGGAATATTTAAGATGATATGTTAATAAACTGCAAAAAAAATTATACATGTCAGTAAACAATTAAAAATGAACATGCAGAAGAAAAATGTACAGACTGTGTTACAAAGAAACAGTTACCTTATTCCAACAAGACAAGTACGATTATAAATGTCAATTTTACAATCATCATCTCATTAATCCAATAACTATAGTCTAGTACAGCAGAAATGCATACTAGCAGTGACACGAAATTATTGAAAAACCTTTGTTCGGAGAGCCAAGGAATCCATCAGATTTCATAGAGTCCTGCATTACAGACATAGAAGGTTGCACTAGCTCTCTGCTTTCCAGCCCTTCAGCAACAACAGCATCATGTGACCGTACCACCGATAGCGCGGATAAATCTTTCGCTGACTTTGCTCGAACATCTCGAGTTGACAAAACTTGCATGGGGACATTGGAAGCTCCCTTTGTGCTTCGCTTCTTATGACCTCCTCTTTTCTATATAATGCGCGATATAACTAACTTGAGTCAGGCAACTTAAAAAAATAACCTCGCCAATCTCTGACTTATTTTTTATAAGAATCGAAGTGTTGGAGCGTTACAAATTCAAAACTATCATATGCACAATTAATAGTTGTAAATCGAAGTGCTGGAGCATTACAAATTCAAAACTATCTTATGCACAATTAATAGTTATAAAAATCGCAGTTTCAATAGTAACCATTGCGGTTACAAGTATAGTGCCAGCTGCAATCTGAACTGTGGTATGAAATTATTATATTCTTTAGGTCCATGAACATGGCCCACAAATAACTCAAGTTTTCACTTCAGACTAATCGACGTAGTCAGAGGTAAACAGAGTCTTGCTAACGATTGTTTTCTCAAGGATAAAACTCAAAACCATTGGACGAATGCAGAAAAGAATTATAAGTTATTCTAACTACCTGTATCTTTTCGTTGTAAAGCTGGATAAATTTTTATTTATTGTAAGATTATGTGTAGTTTTCCACCTCACCAGATGCCTCCCGCATTTCCTTTAAAATATCCCACATTATCCACCCACTCAACCTCAAAGAGATAAAGTAGAAAAATCGAACCATGAATCTTTATTTATTTTTTTACAAAAAAGTGGCAGTTGGGCCCAGCCGTGGTTTTATTGCTGCAATTATGCACGCTTGACAATTCATGTGATTTGAATTTACACTGCAATGGATGACTTTGCACAATCGTAGAAGTCCATGCGTGTCAGGAAAAATAAAATAAAATAAAAAAGCAGTGGATCACAGGTTTTTAAAAAACGATTCAAGACTGCGATTATGGCCACATTGCTAAGGTTTCTAGGGGTATGCCGACCACACAAAACAAAAATTCCAACTCCAAAACCACAATTCAACTCACACGTATACCTGAACGTTGGACGCAGCAGAGACACTGAGCTGCTGCGGTTTTCTGTGTTCATTGGTTACATCTGTCAGCGCTGCTCTACTGCTCTTTTCCAATTTGCGCTGTTTCTTAAAGCACGGTCTCGAAGAGGCAGAGACCTCTCTCAAAGCTCTAGCCATTGCTCGCGTCACTCTCACACCGTCTCTCACAGCACCACAGATTACAGCATTCTCTCTATCCATCATTCATACCTCAAAGACGAACACCAGCCTGAAAATCAACAACAAAACACCGTAAGAAACATGGACAACAATTTAAGCAACGAAAAAAGCAGAACAACACTAGCTGTTGAAGCTCATGAAAAGCCTATCTCTAGAAATTCAGACAGCGTTGTGATGATTGTATATGCGCGTGAGAATTGCGTGAAATTTAAAACTATAGGTTAAATTGTGGTAATGGTGGTTAGATCTGTGAATGAGAACTGTGAGAAATAGCGGTGGAATGGAAAGAGTGAAGGAAGGTTCTGGAAGAAGTTTGTTGAGAAAGTGCTTACTCTGCTCTCATGTGTGAGCACCTTGTGCTTGAAAGATTGACAGAGTGAGAGAGTGAAAGAGTGAGAGAGAAAGCAGAAATTGAAGAGAGAGTGAGAGGGAGATAGATAATAGTGAGTAGTAATAAAAGCGGAGCGTGAGTGAGAGCGGGAGAGACAAGCACAGTTTGAACTCTCCAAAATCTAAACGCCACCATTATCCTTTTATGCCTCTCTCTCTTTTCTTAGATTTTTCATTAAAATCATTTTTTTTTTTCATCACTGCGTTACATGTTTGGATTTTTTTTTATTAATACTATTTACGGTTAGATTTTATGATACTCGTGAATATATATATTTATTTTATTGAATATTTCTTGAGTCAATGTTATTGTTTGTTTGTTATATAACTGTGGTTGAAGAGGTAAATAATTCATTTTGTGAAAATTTCATAATTGTTAAGGGAGTTAGCCACAGTCACATTAAGGGTGAAAAAGGATTTTGATTACTAAAATACAACTATTTAGATTCTAAATAGAGAAATGAAAATAAGGACTTCTTTTCATACAAATATGAAAATCTTTCACTTCTCAACTTCCTTCATCTTTCAATGCAAATTGGCTTTGTGATGACATGTATAAGTTTAATGTGTGTCAACAACTTAAGCTTAATGGATGGAGGAAGATAGTATTAAACCTATATTTATGGTAGTCTAGTGATTAACAAGTTTTATTATAACCAACAATATTTTTAAGCTTGATAAACTAATATATTTTTTTAAGTATTTTATAAAAAAAACTACAAGTTATTATTATAAGAAGATTAATTTTTATCAAGTTATCAAACTATTTTTCATAGACGATTCCTAGACAATATTTTTTGATAGGATATACCATAGAAAATAAAAGGCTTAAGACAAAATTCAAGCACACAATTAGTTTCAAAATGGTTAGATCAAGAAGTAATCAACATGTTGATTCATGAATTCCTATAAAAGTCTTGGCAAACACATATCAACTTTTCATTGTTATATGTTCAAAATAGTGTGTCAGTATAAGGAAAGAATTTTCAAAATTAAAGATACTTTAAAGTTAGGAATTTTCAAAATTCCTATACAAGTTACAAGACTATCAACTTACACACATGTCATAATGATTTTACCTAAGTGGTTTATATATATAAAGCTCTCAATGCAAACCCAATTAACAATCATACATAGAATATCAACATACTTTACATGCATTTTTTTCTCAAGCTTTTAGGTACAAGGTCATAAAATATATTATAGACAATATAAAGAGAATGTATCATATTTGTAAAATTTTTACTCCATAAAACTATTGCCTCCTCAAGAAAGAGTTTTATTTGTACATCCTCTCTTTTTAAGAATTATCATTATATCTTAAGCAACTTTTTTTTGTTGTAGTCAAGTATGATATTTAAAAAATATGTAAAAAAGATAAAAGTAACTTAGTAAAAGGAATATGTCTAAATTTTTATCTCAAAAGAGGTAAATGAGAAAGTTAGAAGTAACTTTATATATTTGTTGTTAAGGGTGAGGATTTTAAGTACTTATTATAATTCAAAAATGACATTAAAAATTTTCATTAATAAAATCTTTTTATAATGATGAATAATGTAAGAACATTAAAGAAAAATAAGATAATTTTATCGAGTAATATAAAAAAATATACTGAAGGGTGAAAAGATATACAACTTTTTTTAATTTATAATAACATTAAGTAATATCAAGCAACCAATATGGTTTGGGAATACAAATTCAAATATATTTATTAATATAAAACAATTTTTATTTCATCCATTTCATTATAACAACTACAGATTTGTAAGTTCTATATTCATTAAGAAAAGATAATATACATTTTTATCGATTTATTAATTTTTCAATAATAACTAACCTTTGTTAAACAAAAATATATTATTTAATTTAACTATATTTTTCATCATTAAATTTTTATTTATAAAAGCTTACTAAGTTGATTTGGAGTTGGTTACAATCATATTAGTAGGTTTACATTTACAATAGTCATAGAATTTTAATTTAAAAAATTATACTTAAAATTTATCGTATTTTTTATTTCATTTTCCTTTTTTTCTATTATAGTATAGTTATTTATTATTTAATATTTGGTTTCAATTTTGATACTCTGGAAATGAAAAATAATAATAGTAATAATTATTACTTTTATTACTATGATTGATATTATTTTACTTATTTATCCTTTCCTATTATCATCAAAACATAAAAAGAAAGAAAATAAAACTACCATATTTATTTATTATCTAATATTTGATTCTAATTTTTATACTCTGAAGAAGATAGTAATAATACTTGTCATTACCATATTATTATTTTACTTATTAATCCTTTCCTATTATTATCAAAACATTAAAAAATAAACTACTACATTTATTTATTATATAACATTTGTTTCCGATTCTTTTTACTTTGAAGAAGATACTAATTATTATTGGTATTATTATTATTTTACTTTTTAATCATTTCCTATTATAATCAAATCATACAAAGAAATAAATAAATTTTTAGTAAATAATATATACCCCTTCAAGTTATGCAACAAAATATTAATCTGCATGTGTTCATTAGATGGAGATAATTTCCATCATAAGAATTTTACCACATTTACGTCTATGATATAAATTGTGAAATTAAAGTGAATTAATGGTTAAGATTTTTCTTAAATAAGAATTATTTTCTTTTTTCTTCTCTTAAAAAATTTTCTTTCAGAAAAGGTACAAAGTCTTTATCAGTTTATTCAAGTGACATACACGTTGTCTTTCTTTATAAAACATTTTAATTATGTAATTATTTAGGTAATGTTAATAATGCTTTTCTATTTTCAGAAAATGGATGAAAATAGAATGTAGTTTGACCAAATTTGGCATAAAATAAACATTTCCTTACATGTGCAATTTTTGGATTTTTTTTCCTTATTCTCAAATTGAACACCCCCATTAGCAACATGATACATTTCTTTTTTTATTTATACCGATTTAGGCTATTGAATATGTGAAATAAGGGATGTAAATTACGTGTACTGCAGAAGCTAAAAAAAATTAATGAGATTAACTCAAACATCTTTGTAATTATTTAGAAATTTAAGGAATGGATTACTATATTAACTGAAAATGATACCCATTTACTTAAATTGCAGATAATAAATCAATAAATTGCATTAAAAATATCAGTTTTTTTATTCAATTTAATACTACCAGAGCATCTATTTATTAAGTTTTAATTTAATTTTTGTGAGTTTTAATGTTCCACATCATTCTTAATATATTTTCCTAATTTTTACTCTAATAAAATGGTTTTACAAGACTCATATCAGTGTTTTAATTAATCATTTATAAAAATATATTTCTTAAATAAATACTTAGAAATGGAGATAATATTCTCCTCACCAATAAATAGACTTCATGGAATTTATTTTGGTCTAACAAAATCACATTTATAATTTTATAATGATGAGCTCTTAGTAAACCCCAACAAGCACCATTTTTGGTAAAATAAGAAGCTCGAATTTTGAAGTCGAATAAAAAATGGTCAAACTAACACATCAAAGGAGATGTGATGCAACTATAGATTTTGTGATGGTGAAGGAAATGGTTTAACTACCATGTTTTATAATGACCATTTATTGAAGTGTTCTTGCGTGTGTGCAAAACTATCTTCTCATGGTAAACAAAGAAACTAATTGTTATTAACGAATCTCAAAATCATTGACTAATTTGGCAGTGTGTGAGATCTGATTCAAAACTCACTTACTACTAAACTTAAAATTCAAAACTTCACTTCACGGTTGATACAATAAATTAACCCTAGTTGCATCATTAACTAATACGTTGATTTACCATCACAAAGAGATTAATTTTATACACTGTCTTTATAATTGTTTAGAGTGTTAATTAATACAAAATATACGCGTCAGTTTTTTTTTTTTTAGAAAATAATTATTATAAAAATTAATGAAATTACTATTATTGTTATTATTGTTAATGTGCTTACTTTCGCTATATTTATCACGCTTAATTACTTTCTTAAACGGGATTTACTTCCATTAAACATCAATAATCACATTAGAAATCAGAACCAAACATGCACTATAGATATTAAATATGAATATAATTGTTTTAAAAGATATAATTTAGTTTCTATATATTTATACATGACAAATTTTTTTAATTTAGTTACTACATATAGGAATTTATTAAATGTATAAGAAGCAAATTAAAAATACATTACCATGTAGGGATTAAATTAAGAACACATAAGGCATAACAGTAAAAATCAAAACGATGACATTCTACATTTTTCGAGACTTACTTAATAATTTAATGCAAATATAAATCAAATTAAAAACCAGTGTGAAAACTACCCTGTATATTTAACATTTTCTTATTCTCATTGGATAAACTATTTACTTATCAATAATTTCGCCAAGGAGTAATTTTAGAAATTCAATAAATTAAAAGTATTGCATTGAATAAAAATAATTAAAATGAAAAATATACTCAAACTTATATTTAAAGTTGAGTTAAAACTTAAACTTTTTATATAAATTTGTTCTTGAATGAGATTAGTAGAGAATCTTGGAAAGAATGTAAATAAGATTTAGGGTTAATTTATCATACTTAACCCTAAATTAATGCTTGTGAGATTTGGGTGTTTTATTTCTTAAGCTAGTGAGATGATTAAATGTTGCATTTGTGTGAAGTTATGTGGGTTCACACATGAAGTAGTGCAATAATTGAAGGGTTCCCCCCACAAGGACATTGGAAAATGGGTGGATTCAACTACCCCAACTGCAGCAATAGATTAGGTTTAAAATTGTTGGAATAACACAAGTATAGACACATTGACCATACAAATATGATAGTAGTTGTGGAATGACCCACCACTCTAGGGGTCTCCTTCATTCCCCGCTCCCCATATGTCCTATCTGCACCCCAAAAGTTAAGGGCCATCCCATCACAATCATTATTAACTTCTCTTACTTCACATCTTTTTTTCTAAACCTTTTTATTCAATTGTATCATAACACCCTAATGGGTTTTTTTTGTCAATTTTAATTTATGAAAAGAAACTTACTTTCTTGTTTTATTTCTTCTCTTCAAAGATTTATGAAAAGGTTTATTCAATCATATTATAAATGTATCACTAATCAATACAAATTTCTTAATAACTTGTAGAAGTCTCCTTTTCATTTTGTTCAAATCTCTTTAATTTTAGTTTAATGTTTTTTGGTCTTTCCAATTTGAAATGTATCATTTTTTTTTATCTTTCAAGCTCTACCTAAACAACTTTTGTCCATATACAAAACCTATCCAAACTACTTGGAGGATCAAAAATGGTTCACTTCAAATTAGTGAAATTAAAAAGGGGCATTTATAGACAAATTTAAAAATATTTTAACACATAATATATATACATGATCACATGTACATACATATATATAAATCCAAACAAAAGGTAATCTCTAGCATGAAAATGTTAGGGTCCCGTGGATACATGATTCCCTACCCTATCTGCAAAGCCACACATTGGCAGCTTGTATGTTCTTTGAGAAATGGCAGAAAAAAGGGTACACATTTATCCCCACATAATAAAAGACCAAGAATTTGAGGGTACCCACTTTTTTGGCTTTATCTAGTTGTTGAGTACAACCAATCTTGGATCTTTTATTTCTTTCTTTTTAGACTCAAACACTGAAGTCACAACTCAACATTTAAATTTCAAAAGCAAGTATAAATTTGGGAGCTTCAACTAGGGTCTAGAAGACTACAACTATCTTTCCACAAAAAAAAAAAAAAAAGAAAAAAAAAAAAAAATATAATAAATATATAAAATTAAAAAATAAAAAAATATATATAAACTTTATATTTAAAATATATATAAATATATATACATACATATATATATATATATATATATATATATATATATATATATATATATA
>Ga0099825_1004478_pt1 | contig 18300 bp, 13 predicted proteins | sample SiratroredBW_FD_76838 | JGI IMG/M metagenome (GOLD analysis project Ga0099825, IMG submission 76838) | Root nodule microbial communities of legume samples collected from California, USA - Siratro red BW | ecosystem: Host-associated > Plants > Roots > Nodule | place: USA: California | collected...
AATAATAATAATTATTATTATTGGCGGGAGGTTTCTTTCGTATCAAGAGTGTGGTGGGGAGGCCAGGGAAAGACGGATTGGATCAAGAGTGGAACTCAATCTCATTTAGTTAGAAAGGTTCTGAATGGAATCTTAAGTAGGGGGCTTAGCCCGCTCGCCTACCAATCAAAGAGGCTGAGAGTAAGCGTAAGCTCTTCGATGGAGAAGATCAGTCGCCTTGAACGGGCAGTTAATAAGTTGAGTAGGGACATTAGAATGGTCTTAATTCTTGATTCTTTAGACAATTAGAAAAAAAATATTGAGACAATTATGAATTCCATTAAGTTTCCCTTACTTGATCAAACAACCCAAAATTCAGTTATTTCAACTACATTAAATGATTTTTCAAATTGGTCAAGATTATCCAGTTTATGGCCGCTTCTTTAAAATTATCAAAATAAATAAAATAACTTTTCTTTCCATTTATTTATTTTTAACCAAACACATTTTTCTTCCTATCTCTTATCCTCTTTTTTTCTCTTACACTATAGAGGTGTTTATCCCTAGCAAAGCAAATTACGTTGTGTGCCCAATACGCACTCTTTTGTTATACTTTATTTCCTGTTTCTTTCCCTTGGAAAATTAAGACTCAAAGTGGAACAAAAGGAAGGTGATATATAATGAAGAGATGATGAAATTATCCTTAGTCTTATCTAGTCAGACTCAGCACACTAAAGAGACATACATTCTTCATCCTAAAGAATCCACAAAGCATATTCGGAATATGTGTGAGACACATTATAAGGTTGCTAACTGTAGTTGAAGATATGAACCATGTTGGAAATTAGTGGGTTATATCTCTACATTAGCAACAAGTATTAACTCAGTGCAAGTGTAAAATGGATTCATCTTCCATATTTGGAGAGAGAACAAGACTTGTTCCATTTTCTAGTGGAATGGCATGCATGGATGAGGTGCACACTTCAATGTTCTTTCGGTGCATGGATCATAAATCATGTTATCCATAAAGGGATTGCAACTTTGTGGTTTGATCAAGAAGGCAGAGAGAGACAAATTGATATGGAAAACATCTCAGACCATCACCATTTGTATTTCTTGATTGAAACATCAAAGGGTTGAAAAAAGAAAGCGTTGAATTGCGTCAATAATTATCTGTAGGGTTCATGTTTTTGTCCATACGTGGATTACACCTATGGGATTTTCAAATATCTTATTAGATAAGTAGTTGCATGGTTCTATATTAGAGTAGAATAAATATTCAAATCGTTTACGAGTGTGGTAGTTCACAGACATTTGATTCAAATTTTTACATATTTTTTTCCGCATCCAGCATAAAATAAAAGTTTGTGTGTGCATGTTAAATATCAGAGGGTTTAAATTAATACAATTTTCTTTGTATATAAATTATAATAACCATCTTAAATGAAATAAAGGAGTCTTCTTCAAATAATACTTTCGAAAGAATTGTTCTATAAAACGAACATTTTAGAAACTTTATAAATATCTTTTTCCATATATTGTTTTTCATATTCATTTCAAAAATGAATTATAATATTTAAAAAAATATATCAATAATTAAAAGTAATATTGCAGCAAATAACTAGGTTCTTCTAGAACTAATGCTTAAAGTTTAAGATTATTAAAATCTTTAAAATAGAGTCACTTTTGAAACTGAATATATTCATCAGGTTTTTATCCTTAAAAAATATTTAGTAAGTTGAAATAAAATAAAATTACTAAAGTTATAATTTTTAAGCAATATATACTTTTAACATTGATGATAATATATCTCATAAAAAAATTCTTCATCCAAATATATAAAATAAATATGAAGAACCGGTTCAAATATAGTTTTTAAGATAAATATATTAAAAATATTTATAAATTAAAATGTTGTGATTTAATTCAAATATAATTCAAACAAACTAAAAATATTCATATTATACATTTCACAATAATGTATTATAATTAATAAAAGTTAAGTTAACCCCACATAAGAGTATTATATTCTAATTGAGTTCTACACAAAAATGTGTGCTCGGCATAGCTCACACTCAAGAGCATAGTACTCAAAATAGCGTTCTACACAAAAATGTGTACTCGGAATAGATCACACTCAATAGCATAATACTCAAAATAATGCATTTGGTATGTGCACAACGCTTCCGCATAATCAAAATTAACATGATTTATACAATAAATTTTTACTCTATTAATGTGTTTTGGTAGTCTAAAATAACAACTTAACATCAAGGTATATACAAGATAAACATTCATCATAATTAAGTTAATACAATACAGAACTTAGTTATAATTTCTTCCTATCTACATATATATAAGTTGCACAAAAATTATAGCATGTTCAAACTTCTAGTTCTCCTCAATATTGGAAAAATCTGAAGAGGAAAACGCTGGGAAGATAAACAAGAATGAGACAAGAGCTGGACCCACACAGGGGACTAATACCACATTCAACTCAAAACCTTAAAACATTAGGTTTGTGGGTCTTTTTTCTTATCTGTTACTCAACTTTTTCATTTTTACTCAATGTGGGACTAGACTCACACTTGGATACCTAACACTCAAATGTTCTAACTCCAGCTTCACTATCTGCTCAAGTACGTAGTATTATCATTACAGTTCAAAATAAAACAAGATGACAAAGGTAAGCTAGAAATATAAATTTTTCAACATGAAGAAAATAGTAAACTTTACTATAGCTACTGTAAATAAAGTCAATATAATTTTAACTTGTAAAGTCTTAATAGTTCAAATAAAACTTTTTGCAATCTCAATCAAGAACTAGTCTTCAATTATCACATAATTCATACATGATTATGTTCAATTAAACATATAACCTACACATAAACCTATCGTCTTTCGTAAGATTAATACTAAGCTGGTTACTATTAGAGATTAACATCTAACTCAATACACAAGACTTAGATTATCCAAAAAAAAATATAAAGAAAAGGGTCAGAGTAAGTTTATACATTCAAAACTGAGTGTTTACAATGGGTTCTAGTGTATATGAACTCCCTCACAGCTTCTCACCTCCTGATATCTTAGTCTATGTGACTTAGATTATCAGTGAAACTTGAGGATATCTGTTAAAACATAGATGTCAAAACTTAATACACACAACAAGCACAACTCAACTCATACATTGTCCCAAATATATGCCCTCATTTTCCATCATTCATAAAAGCATATCTCATTCAATTCACAAAATCAAATCATGCAAGGATACATATCATATCAAGATAATAGTTATTTACTAAGCATTCAAACATCTACTTTTTCACAAGTTTCATTAACATAAAAATTAGTCATTGCAACAATCTATACGAAATTTTATTATCACACATCCTTTTTCACAAGTTTCATTAACATAAAAATTAGTCATTGCAACAATTTATACGAAATTTTATTATCACACATCCTGCAAGAGAACCTTTTACTTTAAAACTAAATGTAATTTTACATTCAAATATTCTAATTCAGTGTACTATTTTAAAAATTTTGAGACTAGATTTCCTTACTTAGAGGTTTTCTTTTCAAACAGTCACAAGACATGCTGCAGGATTTCAAAAATCTAAGAACCAATAGTGAATTATCAAAATAGAATCAAATTTCAGTATGACCATAATTAAGTTGAAAGAAACATGTTTCTTAACTGTTTTTTTATCAAGATTGATAACAAAAACTAAGAAAAAAAATAAAAAACAATAAATCCTTAAAATAAATAAAACCTTAATTTAATTGAGATTTTAATGGACAAGAACTTGATTCTTCATATTGAAATTTGAAATTAATGAATTATGGGAAAGAAATCTTCAAAAGAGAAAAAGGAGAAAACTTTGAAATTGAAATAAAGAATTGAGAGAGGGAAATAAATGAAAGGTGGGGCATGCAGGAGTTTGGAAAAAGAGGGTTTCACAGTATGAAATTAAAATTAAGTGCATCCTCGTATGTTTAATTTAATTTAATTGATTTTGGGAAATTACATTCAAAATTTGTTTTAATTTAACAAAAAGTATTTTCTTAACTCTAGTTATGTATTGGTTTTATATTTTGCAATTTATATTAGATTAGATTGATTTATAAGGCACAAAGGGTCCAATGTTTTTCTCGATGTATCTTTAAACTAATCTAACCTATTATTATTGATAGTAAAATATCAAAACAAAAGGTGGATTTTGTCTTGTACATCTTTATTGTGATCTATCATATCCACCATTATACCTCAATTCAGAGATTATGCAATTTATGTTGTTTTCCATTAAAATAATGTTTTACATTTTTTATATGAGTTTAATACACAATTATACATCTAAAGAATAAATATAATGAAATAGATAATCGTCAACTGTGGTAGCTGATCTACTTTACCCTTGTTGGTATAATGTATAGTAAACTCAAAGACTTTACGTACTTTCTGTATTCATATGATGTCTATTGGAATTGAAAACAGTGACCATTTGACAAATTTGCAAAGGATGTCTCAGTAGCACTCTTGTCTATAAATCGTCAACGATAGTAAAAACCATATTCAGAATCTGTGTTGCGCACTTAAAGCACTTTCGTTTGAATCGTGCCTACTAATATTTTAGTCGATGAATGATTATTTGATGAAGAAAAAGGTTTCATGGTTTCACTTTGGGTTACAAAATCGAGGTTAAATCACACTGACCCACCTGAAACTCATAAAATAAACACTCATTTATTTTTAATGGGTCCTTTAATGATTTGGTTTATTTCGTAACTTAATTTATATCATTAGATTAGATACCTACAACACTTTCTCTAAAGTTAGGTCACCTGATGTAAAATTATTAATTGGTGCTTCAAGTTCAGGATATATTCATCTCCAACTTCCTTTGAATTCCCCTATTCCATTTGAAGTGACCAGTGACTCATATTCTATGTATTGTGAGTTTGAGTTCCACTAATCATCAAATCACTTTTCATAGTGTTTATGGGGTTTGAAGGATTGCTTATATTTGTAATTTAGATAAGTTATGGAGAATCAACCCACTTATTTTTTTTATTGTATAAAAAGTTATACTACTTTTATTTTCATTTGAAATTTATTTTTAAAAATTATTATTAGAATATTACCACAATTCTTACCATGGAAGAGAATTTTATATTAATATGACAGTCGATATTTTATTATTATTTACTAAATTATAGTTTTAATACATATATATAGGAATAGGAATCGCTTGACTGTATATTTTATATTAAGTTGTTTATTTTTAATAATTTTTTTCACTAGAAAAATATATATAATTGTACAGTATGAGTTGACCTGATAGGAAGAGACTATACCTGCTCATTTAAATAAAATAAAAAATAATAATTTGTTTGAACGAAATAATTTTCTGGATTTGAACTTGTTTTGAATTATGTTTTATGTTTGTTTAAGAATAAATTTGACTTTGATTCCGTTTTAGGATGAACTAGGTTTTTGTTTTTCTTGGAAGCTAAAAAATGACGTTGAACTCCTTGTTGGTTATGCATATTTGTTTGACAGCTGACTGAAAGCTGTGTTTACTACCTTCATGTAATGTTTGGTCATTGTGAATGATGTTTCTAGAAGGTATTATAACTGAAGAAAATTGAAGATTTTAAAAACTGTAAAATAAAAAGTATTTATTGATCTTAAAATAAATACCTAAGAACTGAAAATAATTATTTAAAATATTGGAATGGTGTGAGATATTCGTAGAAAGGGATAAGGAAATAAAATAGGTTAATAAATGGAGATGGTGAAAGGAATGAAGAAGGTTTGGACGGTGGAGGAATGTGTTGTGCAAAGCCAAGACAGGGTTAGGCTTGCACAGGCATGGGGATATCAAGTGCCATCTAATCCTCGCCACACACTCTCCTCGTGCCTCCCTTGTGCCTTTCTTATCCTATGCCAACTCTTTTACTTCTTATATATATATTAATTCACATATTATTAACCTCCAAAAATATCAATATTTTTATGACCTCATTTTATTTTTTTCCCCTATAATAAAAACAAAGAATATTCCAACTCTTTAACTTATGTGAGTGATGATGCATGGTGTGCAACCACGTAATTCATTCAATTTTGTTTTCTAATGCTACTTCTGGCCTCATCTTTTCAACCCTACACTTTCTTATTATTATTATTATTCATCAATTTTCAAAACCATTTCAACAGTAAACAATTACTGTCCACATTTTTTCAATGTAATCACTTTTATAGTGTAATTAAGCACTTTAATTACTGTGAATTCTATATTAATAAAAGAATTATTATTTGATTTAAACAGAAGAATTATAATAGAACAAATTAGGAAAGACTTTTAAAATGTTTTAAAATTTAGGGCTCTAGCTAATTAATTGATTTGAGCAACTTTTCTTCCTTGCCTAAATTAATTAATGAATGCGACTTTCTTTGTATGTGGACAAATCGCATGCAAACACTTATTTTAAAATTGGAAAAAATAAATTCATTGATTCTTATCAATACTTGTTGCTCAGGAGACAGATTAGAATATTTACCATATATAAGTAAAAAGTTGTTTTCGTAATTCAAGAAAAAAATTGCATTTCTTCTTATACAACTAAAATTATATTTTTCTTTAAAGTTATGATTAGAAGTAATATTTATTGAAATATATTTTGAAAGGAAAAAAGTAAAATTAAAAGTAAAAATATGTCATTCTAATATAGACAAAGAATCAAGTTTTTTAAGGAAAAAATGGGAATATTTAAATTTAAGAAAATAGAATAAAAAAAAACATAGATGACATCAAAGCTAAAAGAAATAATAAAATATAGTAACAGTTACGTAGTAAGAAGAAAATGCATACAAAATACTCTCGTCGTGACTCGTAACCCTCGTCTGACATCAGCATCCTACATGGCAAATTCTAGCCACGTGGCAATGACAGAGGTATATAAACATCATGATATACCTCAGTCAATTAGAATACACCAACCTCGCAGGTTTCTTAATCTTATCGCACTAACCAAACAACCCCTTCTTCTCCGTTCAGAAGTTAGAATAGAACGACACAAAAAAAACGTTACTCTTAACTCCTGCAACCAAAATAACCCATCTCTCTCTCTCTCTCTCTCTCTCTCTCTCTCTCTCTTTTCCTCACGCGCGCACTCACGCGCACACTCCATTTCTAACTAACCAATCTCGTGAAACCTACGCGCCCTGCAGACCTAGGGAGAGATAGCTTTCCCGGAAAATTGAGCAGCGAGAAAATTTCCCGACGGAGGAGAAAAAAATTAGAAGCGCATGGCGACGCCGCTGACGGGGCTGCAGCACATGGACGGCGGCGGAGGAGTGGCGGTGCTGTCGAATCCGGTGAGCAAGGTGGATTCCTCCGCCAATGGCGGCGGCAGCTTCGTCCGGTCGCTGTCGGAATCGCCAATTCTGATATTCTCGTTTTTCCATAAGGCGATTCGGAACGAGCTCGACGCGCTGCACCAATTGGCGATGGCGTTCGCCACCGGCAGGTGCTCCGACATCCAGCCCCTCTTCCAACGCTACCGTTTCCTCAGATCGATGTACAGACACCACTCCAATGCTGAAGATGAGGTGCAAGTTTCTGAACCGTTGGTATTCCTTATTTTTTGTTCTTAATTTGATTGTTCTTCGTTCCTTGTTCGATTGAATAATCGAGTTTGTCTCCGTGTGGAATGAATAGTGTTGAAAACGATGGTTGATGTTTGATAGCTTTAATTTAAGTTTCAGTGCTAAGGTATTTTAAAATCGAACCATCATGCGTTGTTCTAGTGTATAATTATATAGTCTTTTTGTTATTCTCGTTACTTTTTTTTTTCCGCATTTTGATTTTAATAACATGAACTAGATGTATGATTGCATATAGATTATGGAATCTGAATATGATTCCCAACGCCTTTGCGTTTTCTTTATCCTCTGCAAAGAACGTTAATTAATTACCATTACAAGTAGTGTTAAACCGTCCATGTCGCTATGGCTGTTGAGCTATGTATAGTGATTATGCAGTTAACGGCTGTGGGGGTTGAACTATGCGGCTGTCACTGAATAGCTGTAATTAGATTTAAGATAATGTATTCTGATTCATGACTGAATTGAGCTTTTATATAACGGTTAATAATTGTCGTGACCCACTAGTGATCAGCTAGCAGCACATAAATTAATTCCATTCTAGTGTAGTGGATGTGAAATGACTGGGCTAGTTGATTAAAACGTTTGTTCACTTCTGTTGCACGGATTTACTATATTTTTTTTTTAAATATTTGGACGAAGATGCTGTGAACTGTGTTTGATTTATCTTTCTCAGATCCTATAGACTTCTTGATAGAGTCCAATGGCTGCCTTTTTGTGATTTGCTGTATGCTATATGTTTCCCACGAGGAATCCTTTTCTTAAACCAATACCAATTTTCGATTAATATTGATTTATATCTGTTGCATTTCTTCTGTGTTCAAACATTCTGAGGAAAATCTGTTCTCAAATGTAGGTGATTTTCCCAGCTCTAGATATACGGGTAAAGAATGTAGCACAGACATATTCCCTTGAACACCAGGGTGAAAGTGAAATTTTTGAACATCTATTTAAGCTGTTAAACTCTTCCGTCCATAATGTTGAAAGTTTCCCAAGGGAGTTGGCATCCTGCACTGGAGCTCTGCAGACATCAGTTAGTCAACACATGGCTAAGGAGGAGGAGCAGGTATAAGTTTGATGAATAATTCTTTCCTTGATTTCCACCTGAACTCTTATTAAGAGATAAAGGCGACGTTTAAGATATCAGAAAGGTGGACTTTGTTTTTTCCCCCATACAAACTAAAAGGCCTATTATTTACAATTTGGTTATTTCAGGGTAGGTGCCAAATCCTACGTGCTGTAGCTATGAAAATTATATTTTCCCTATTTTATGCGTTCTTTTGTTTATTTGATGGGTTAGATATTCTGGCTATTACTCTTAACCCAACCATGAGGTCTTCAACCAGTAATAATAATTAAAAATGCGGTAATCACTAGTATAATTTTTTTTGCAACAATAGACTGATCAGATGCTGTTTCTAATGTTAGCAATGACAGATTTTGCTTCTGTGACGTTCATTGCTGTGATTATATTACACACTTTACAACTTTAATAACTTCATATCTTCTGTCTTTAAAAAAAAGAGTGCCGGTCATTTGACAGAATTCAGACTATATTTCATTACTTTGTTTTATATGTTGACATGGAAATACCATTCAGGAGAAAAACATGCATACAGATTTGTGAATGTTCATGATAAAATTTAAAAATTGTGCATGTGTATGAGGTTATCAACTAGAAGATTCAAACAAGCATGCTTAGATATGTTCATGCCTGACTGTTGATCACAAGGAAGTTTACAAATCAATATCATAAATGGTTCACAGTCACACCCTGCATTAAATGGCTGAAAATCTTGTTGCAGTAGTGATTTGTATGATATTTTTGTTCATTGGATGATATCAGGTATTTCCATTGCTTCTTGAGAAGTTCTCCCTTGAGGAACAGGCATCTTTGGTTTGGCAGTTTCTCTGTAGTATTCCTGTGAATATGATGACAAAATTTCTTCCGTGGCTCTCAACATCTATATCACCCGATGAATCTCAGGATCTGCGGAAGTGCTTAAGCAAGATAGTTCCAGAGGAAAAGCTTCTTCAAAAGGTGTAGTTTTGTGTGCTGTTTTACATCTTTGTTCTTTTCTTCTCAATGCTACCTTATGCATTGAACAACATTTGATTTTCATGGTAATGTATCTGATTATATTCTTGCTTATTGAAGGTTATTTTCACCTGGATGGAAGGGAGAAGTCGTGCTAACACAATTGAAAATTGTGTAGATCATTCTCAGGTGCGATTTTGTCGTAATCCTTTAACCCATCAGAATGGGAAAATAAAATGTTCATGTGAGTCCACAGCAACTGGGAAAAGGAAATATTGTTCGTGTACCATAGATGTTTCTGATACCATGACAACACATCCTATAGATGAAATATTATTCTGGCATAATGCGATAAAGAAAGAGTTAAATGAGATAGCAGCGCAGACCAGAAAGATACAACTCTCTGGAGATTTTACTAACCTGTCAGCTTTCAATGAAAGGTTGCAATTCATTGCTGAAGTTTGCATATTTCACAGGTATCATTTTAATATTTTTTTTAAACTTCTGTCTCTTGGAAGCATCTTGTCTTCAATTACAAATTTTCATATTTGATTTCTTTTTAGGGCTTATCTCTTTTTTTTTCAACTTAATTTAGTGTTTACGATTACCCTGTACAGTTTTGTACTATCTTGGATCGCAATGCTTTGAAATTTTTGTTCTCACTTCTCATAGAGGAAAAGAAGAAACAATAAGACAGAAAAATCAATTATTGGTCCTCAATTATTGCAGAAGTTAGTCTGTGTAAGTATACTCTAAGCATCTGGGCTGGCTTTTATAAGATTAGTAATACTAAATGAATAAGAAAAGGAAATTGTCCATCTTAAACGAGTGAAATAACAGTTGTCAATAAACTTTCATGGAATGCAGCGTGGTATTTTTCTATCAGAGGAACTTCTTGTGACCGTTTTATTTTAATGTCACATAGCATGTTGATTGAAAAAAACAATTATCATAAAAGATTAATGTGTGGTAACTATCTTAAAAGCTAACTTCTGTGCTACATTCCTTATCAAGTGTTAGAAGTACATGACAACTACAATGAATGGGTAAGAAATAAGGTGTCATTGAATGTGGTTGGAGTAATTTTCAATGTGATTGGCAAAACAATTATCATAAAAGATTATTGTGTGGTACTATCTGAAAGCTATCCTCTGTACTACATTATTTATGTAGGGTTAGAAGTCTGTGACCGCTATAATGAATGGGTAAGAAATAAGGTGTTATGGAATGTGGTTGTAATAATATTTACTAGAGGATCTTATGATATACTATAGTATATAAAGTGTCAGAATGACTGTCAAACCAAAGGTATGCTACATTCTTAAATGATATCCTCTATACTTCATTCTTTATGTAGACTTAGAATGTACAAGGAATGTTAATTGTTTATTTATATGGATGCAGTATTGCTGAGGACAAGGTTATTTTTCCAGCAGTAGATGGAAAGTTTTCTTTCCGTAAAGAGCATGCTGAAGAAGAAAGCCAATTTAATGACTTCCGTTCTTTGATTGAAAGTATTCAAAGTGAGGGAGCAACATCTAGTTCAGAAACTGAATTTTATTCAACATTGTGTTCACATGCTGATCATGTATTGGAAACAATACAGAGGCATTTCGATAATGAAGAAGTTCAGGTAATTCTTCGTTTGTCATGAAATACTTTTTTCTCAAGAGCTCCTCAAGTGAGATGCGTATGTGTTAGTGGATGCATTGTTAAATGTTAATATTATAATAGGATGATTAGTAAGTTGTTTGGGGGGAATTTTTGTCCTATTTGCAGAAGTTACATCATAGCTCGTCAAAGGTTGATAACTATGAGCATTTATTGTATTACCTAATTATTATTATTATTTTTATTGTTGTTATTTTGATGGAAAAGTATGACACAGGAAGGGGAGTTCTCTTCTTCTTAATCCAAAGTTGGGCATACATAGGAAGAATTTCCCAAAATAATAGCCTTTTAAAGCTACTTTTGAATGAATTTTTTCAATGTACCTAATTCCTCATTTCTGTAGGTTCTTCCTCTTGCACGGAAGCACTTTAGCTTCAAAAGACAACGTGAACTTCTCTATCAAAGCTTATGCATGATGCCATTGAAGTTGATTGAGCGTGTCCTGCCGTGGTTGACTAGTTCATTAACTGAAGATGAAGCACAGATGTTTTTGAAAAACATGCAATTGGCAGGTTATCTGTCTATTTTTATCGCTTCTTGCTATTTTTATTTTGCTTCTTGCTGAAAGAAGGTATATTTTTAAGAAATTAGTTGTCGTCTATATTTGACTATTTTTCAATTTTTTCCAGCTCCATCAATAGATACTGCTCTGGTCACACTTTTCTGTGGTTGGGCTTGCAAGGCTCGTAAAGATGGTATGTGTTTGTCTTCTAGCGTCTCAGGCTGCTGTCCTGCCCAGCGATTTAATGATATTGAAGAAAATATTGTTCAATCTTCCTGTCCTGCTTCTGTTTCTGGTAGAGATTGCTCAGTATTAGCTGAATCAGATGAGACGCAACAAAGATCAGTCAAGCGAAATATACTGGAGGTACACAATGAAGATGTCTCTGAAATTTCAGAAAGTGAAAGTACTCAGAAACAATGTTGTAGTTCGAGGTCTTGTTGTGTGCCAGCTTTAGGAGTCAGCAGGAACAATTTGGGGCTGGGTTCACTCACTACAACCAAGTCCTTACGCTCTTTGTCCTTCACTGCTTCTGCCCCGTCCATTAATTCTAGTCTTTTCGTGTGGGAAACTGACAACAGCTCATGTGATGTTGGCTCTACAGAAAGACCAATAGATACCATATTTAAATTCCATAAAGCCATACGCAAAGACTTGGAGTATTTAGACATTGAATCCGGAAAGCTTTCTGATGGTGATGAAACAATTATTAGGCAATTTAGTGGAAGATTCCGGCTTCTGTGGGGTTTATATAGAGCTCATAGTAATGCTGAAGATGATATAGTATTTCCTGCGCTCGAATCCAAAGAGACACTTCATAACGTGAGCCATTCTTACACACTGGATCATAAGCAGGAGGAAAAATTATTTGAAGATATTTCCTGTGTTCTTTCTGAACTTTCTGTCCTTCATGAAGTCTTGCAAAGGACCCCTATGCCAACAGATTTAAGTGAAAATAGTTTTGCAATTCCTGATGCCAATGACAGGGATAATATCAAAAAGTACAACGAGCTTGCAACTAAGCTTCAAGGGATGTGCAAATCTATTAGAGTAACCCTGGATCAACATATTTTTAGAGAAGAGCTTGAGCTCTGGCCACTGTTTGGAAAACATTTCACTGTGGAAGAACAAGACAAGATAGTTGGCCGGATAATTGGAACTACAGGTGCTGAAGTTCTCCAATCAATGTTGCCATGGGTAACTTCTGCGCTTACACAGGATGAACAGAGCAAAATGATGGACACATGGAAACAGGCAACCAAAAACACCATGTTCAATGAATGGCTAAATGAATGCTTGAAAGAAAGTCCTGTATCTGCAACACAGGCAGAAGCTTCAGAGCGTAGCACTTCTCAAAGAGGTTTTTATTCTGAGTTTCTTTTATGATATCATGGAAATTGCAGAAGGAATATCTAAAGTATAACATGTTATGGTTTTGTTCTAGGTGGTGATTATCAGGAAAGCTTGAACCTGAATGACCAGATGTTCAAGCCAGGTTGGAAAGACATTTTCCGGATGAATCAGAATGAACTTGAGTCAGAAATCCGGAAGGTCTATCGTGACTCGACTCTTGATCCAAGGAGAAAGGCGTATCTTGTGCAGAATCTAATGACAAGGTTTGTTCCAATTATCCTAATTCGCTTGTTTTTTATAGTTACAACATAATAAATTGCATGTTCATTTTATAGCAGTTTACATATTGTCTTCAAGCTTTTGTTGATTAGCTATTTATTTACTGTAGTCGCTGGATAGCTGCTCAACAGAAGCTACCTAAGGCTCCGTCTGGGGAGTCATCCAGTAAACAAATAGAAGGATGCTCACCATCTTTTCGGGACCCAGAGAAACAAATTTTTGGTTGTGAGCACTATAAGCGAAATTGCAAACTTAGAGCTGCTTGTTGCGGCAAGTTATTTACTTGCAGATTTTGTCATGACAATGCAAGCGACCACTCAATGGATAGGTACATTTTTCACATGACTTCTTAATATTTAGTAATGGCATGTATTTCTTAACATCTGTTTGATGATTACAGAAAAGCAACAACGGAAATGATGTGTATGCAGTGCCTGACTATACAGCCTGTTGGGTCTGTATGCATATCTCCTTCGTGTGATGGACTTACAATGGCAAAGTACTATTGCAACATTTGCAAATTCTTTGATGATGAAAGGTACTTTTTGGTTCTTTAGAATCAATAGATTTAGCAGAAGGCTGTTGTTTTCTTTTGTTTTTTGGTCACAGAAAGAGGCCTTAGTTATAGGCCTAAGAAAGGGGGTCAGGGTCAGGACAGAATCCATGATATCAAAATCACACCACTGTAATTAGCATTCTAGCTGTCATGTGAACATGAGCTCCTTGCCTCCTTTTTCCTTCTTACTGTCTTTACATACTTGCGTATTAATGGGCTAATAGTTGAAACTTTCTGAAGCTGGCTGAATCTTGGTTAATCGTTAATCCTTCTCTTGTTTGAATTTATATTATTTCACAACATACTTTTTTCTTATTTATGTTCCTCGCTGACAATAACTATCACATAACATTTTCCTATTTAAAAAAATTATGCTCCAGAACTTCAGTTTCTTAACTTGCATCCATCATAGACCCATGGGTACCTTCAGTTTTTGACTGATTTACACTAGTCATAAATCCTTTGAAAAGAAATATGCCAAGGGAGACCTGAATGGGAAGTATCCCAATGATATGCCCTTATTTGTCTCACTGATTGCAATGGATGTGTTTGGGATCTATGACATGGGCCAAGTACCTTGAGCCTCACAGTTAATTACATTAGGACATAGAATAACAACTTTGTACTTATGGGCAATCTGAAGTTCAAATCGACCATTCTATCATAGCTACATCTTAATAAGTTATGCATGTTACAAAGAAGATATACAAAACATTGAGGACTTATTAAATTGTTGAAGTAAATGCAAGGCCAGATCCATACTCTCAAGAGTAGCAAAATCATTTCTTTAGGAAAGAGATGGAGAATGTTCTAACAGATTTGAAAAATATGTATTCTTTAACATATATATTGAGAGATTGGGAAGTTTTTACTTCCATTTTCCTTTCTGTTGATAGTTCTCTATTTTCTTGGTATGTTTAATCTTATATTATTATCTTAGCAAGAAACACTTGGAAACATGTGTCATGTACGATCTAATTAATTAATAATCTGTCAACTTTGGTAGTTTATTAATTTTAACTTTTGCTGTGCCTTTTTGGTTGTAAACCTTGCATAATTCTTTTTCAGGAATGTTTATCACTGCCCATTTTGCAATATATGCCGTGTTGGACAAGGGCTTGGAATTGATTATTTTCATTGTATGAAGTGCAATTGTTGCCTGGGGATAAAATCAGCCTCTCATAAGTGCTTGGAGAAAGGTTTAGAAATGAACTGTCCAATTTGCTGTGATGACTTGTTTACATCAAGCGCAACAGTGAGAGCTTTACCATGTGGGCATTACATGCATTCATCTTGCTTTCAGGTATGTCGTGTTCATTTGAGGGTTAAGTAATGGCAGGCTTGAAAGGAAAAACAAAACTCAGAAAATCTGCATTTGAATCGTTTCTCTTGTCTCTTCTTCGAATGAAGTAGTCTGAAAAAAGGTTTGGGATGCAATCTTATACTTATGTTTTAAAATGTTTTTAGGCATACACTTGTAGTCACTACACGTGTCCAATCTGCAGCAAATCATTGGGAGATATGGCGGTAAGAATATTCTTTTTTTATAATTACTATGAAGTCGAATACTGCAATGTTGTTTTGTTGATATACATATAGTTCTATACATTTATTGATCCTGAATAATTTCATTTTATGAATGTGTTGGCACACTATTAGGAATATGAGATAACTGAAGAGTGTAAATGTAAATACCATCCCATTGGCACTTGATTAAATGATTTATTGAAAAGAAATTATAATTACACTGCACATGTTAAATCTCAATATCTTATAGTCTTGCTGTATGATTAACTAAAGAGGTAACTATAGAAAGTTATTTTTTGTCTTATCTCACTGTCTAACTTGTGATCGAGCGAGGGCTTTGTGGGTTCACTTTTATTCTTGCTTGGGTATTGAGATATATGAATATTAAGTCAAAAGCCATGTGTATTGAACTTTCAAGTGGAAAGTGAAGTGCTTAAAATTTCATGGCATGCAATACTTAGCTGTTTCTTTACCTACCCAGGTTTACTTTGGTATGCTTGATGCTTTATTGGCCGCTGAGGAGCTTCCTGAAGAGTACCGAGACCGCTATCAGGTATTACTTCTGTCTCTTAAATATATTTATTTGGTCCATGCTATATTACTGTCCCCTTAATTTCCTTTCAAAAGCTACTCTGGTGATTTATCAACTTGTTTTGTTTTTTTTACTCATTTTCATAATTCCGATGCAGGACATACTCTGCCATGACTGTGACCGAAAGGGCACTTCACGCTTCCACTGGCTATATCACAAATGTGGATCTTGTGGCTCATACAATACCCGGGTAATCAAGAGTGATGCACCAAATTCTAGCTGCCTTTAGCGTGCTTATCTTTTACAGTGGAAGTTAAGAGTGTGTAAATATTTGTATAGCCTATCCAATTTTCCCCAACCAGAAAACTGGTTTACCTTCCCTTTTATACCAATGCGTCACTTGCACGGAGCCCTCTCATGAGTTAACTTATCTTATCGTAAGCCGGTGATAGAAGCACCAAATCAATTCCATAGTTGTCATGTATAGATGAGCTTTCTTCCAAACTTTTTGCTATGGATTCTTCTTTACCTTTTCCACTTTCCTGCTTCTTCTAGATCAAGTTAAAAGTTTATTTAAGTGCGCACTAGCGTTTCTTACACACCCTGGCTGAAGGGAGACTAGTTGAGTCATGTCAGATTCTGTTAGATTTTTTTTTTTTTTTTAATGTGACGATATATACCAAATGATTTTATGCGGCTTAATAGACAACAGCATATCATTTTGAGCACAACTGTGGTGACTCTATCAATTTAGATAGTGATAGAAGAACCAGAAGACGAATTGAAATCTCAGCATAGTCATCGCGTGTTAGATGTTATATTAATACTTTCACACACTTGTAACGGGCATTATTTTGAATGGCAGTTTGCATATCCTTTTCAAAAGCACCCAATGATAAAATATACTAAACTTCTTTCGTGTGAATAAAATATACTGCAAAACTGAGCACATGTATTCTGATCATACTAAACAGAGAACGTGTGTAAACTGTTGGGTTCAGATAAAATATAGTTATTAGATGAAAACGGTTTCGTTTGGTTTTCTTATAAAACTACATTATCTCCAGTTTGGTCAAACTCATCCGTCCTTAGCTTGATTAAGATTTGAAGTGTGGAAAGGTAACTGTTCATCAGAACTAAGGTTGCATTTCGAGCCTCATTGCTTTTTCACAAAGATAAAGCTGACGAAACCTTAGCATCCACTTTGCATCATTGTTTAAAAATGGAAGTTTTTTTTATTTTTTTTCAACTTATCTTCTGTGTCTTCTGTCTTAACTACCATGGAAAGTAAAAGTTTCATTCTGTTAATTAAAAATGCATTTTTTAATAACAATTACATAGACAGCCAATTTCTAAACCAATACTAATTAATTTAAAAAAAAGAAGAAAGTAGTTTAAGTTCGTTGTTTAATCATATCACAAGTACTTAGTGAAAAAAAAAATCTTTTTAATAGATCGTAGAATTTTTTGAATCATTAATGTTTTAGTTTATAACTTTTCATATTTTGTTTTATTTTTACCTTTAAAATATTTACTACTTTACCTTTTTTCAGACTAGATAGCAATATATTATCATATTAGTCAACATAAAGAAAGTGTTGATGTCTTAAGTGAATATTTTATTTTAAGCTGAACTAGAAATATTTTGTATATATCATTAATTGTAGAATGCAAGATATGAAAAAAAAATATAATTAAAATCATTAATCTTTAAATGAAAAAATGCATGAGCCCAAAAATTAAAACTAAAATTATCCCGAAATATGTAAAATAAAATTAAAACTGATATTTAAAAAAATTATATAAGCATATTCATCACCTTATTTTATATTTATAATTCACTTGAATAGATTATTTTTCTAGACATTTATTATTTAATAAGTTAATTTAATCACTTTTAGCTAACTTTTCAATTACTCTTTGCTAAAGATACCCGTTAACCTTTTTCACACAGCTAAAAATAGTTGTAAAGAAATCATAACAAATATTCTTGAGATACATATTGCAATCTTAAGAGTAAAAATTTGAATGAATAATATATGTATTTCCATTTTATTTTTTTATTCCATCATTCATTTACAAATTCTACTATATATATATATATATATATATATATATATATATATATATATATATATATATATATATATATATATAAAATATATATAAAAAATAAAAAAAAATATTTTTTTTATAA
>Ga0099825_1004479_pt1 | contig 18300 bp, 15 predicted proteins | sample SiratroredBW_FD_76838 | JGI IMG/M metagenome (GOLD analysis project Ga0099825, IMG submission 76838) | Root nodule microbial communities of legume samples collected from California, USA - Siratro red BW | ecosystem: Host-associated > Plants > Roots > Nodule | place: USA: California | collected...
GATTTAAGCAGTATTTTAGGTTTTACTCGTTTTCTAATGGTGAAAAAGGCACGCCTTTTTTTTTTTTTTTTTTGTTTTGGCTTAGGTTGTAGTGAGAGTGGAGAAGACCGAGTACGAAGGAAAGGAGAGGGAGTTAGGGAGAGAGTTTCGTGTTAGTGTGAGGACACAGGGAATGATGGGAAAAAATATTGCCGAAATGTTTGGTAAAGAAGTGGTAGAATTAATTTGCTTTTTGTTGTATGGTCTTTGGTGCAGTTTTTCTGTGGTTGGGAATTAATATTTTATGAGGAGATGTAGCATTTTGTTTTGGAGTAATGTTTATTGAGAAAGGTTGCAATTATCTTTTCTGTGCTACCCGTATAAATAGTTTAACAGTAGAATAATAGTCATACTTTATAACCCATCAGAATAAAACAATCGTTTTCTAACTGTTTTAACAATATAATAATATACATTAATAATTTAATTTAAAAAGGGAAAGAAAAAATATGGTTAAAATATTAATATAATTAACCGTTAAATGATTATTTTTACTTTTATGAATTGCCATAGTATCATTGCCGTCAGTCATTCTTAATTATTCATTCTTATCAGGTATTGATTTGATATTTTTGTAAAATTAAATTGTTAGGAATGAATTTAAAAAAGAAAAAAGTGAAACCAAATTGGCGACTTTATAATGTTTAAGCTTTAACCTTGCTTTTAGAGTTAAAAACTTCACACTGTCTTTCAAACATAATTATCAGAACATATAAATAGCACCGATTCAATAAGACGTCTAACTAATGTGAAATAATTACTTTTTTGCAAAAATGAACATGAAAATAACTAAAATTATAAATCTAGTTTTTTACCTCATCCCTTTTCTTATATTTTACTTACATTCACTATATCTTTCATTTCTTTTCATATTTTTTTAATTTCTCCATTTATTTACGTCTTTCTAGCTCAATCTTCTTCATATTTCATTCTTGAGAGACTGTAAAAAAGATAATTATCAAAAAAGTAATAAATTCAATCTAACACTTTACGTCATTTTCCAAAATAAGAATAATTTTACATGACAGACTGCTGCCCCAACCTATCGCGTCCCATAGATCATCTCTTGCATGACAGAGATGAAGTTTTCAGTTCATACCACACACAGATTAATGTATCCAAAACATCTTCATCCAGCGAGTTACAATCCTCTATTCGTGAGATAGACACCAAGGTTTTCAACCATTCTTCATGAAGGGTTGAGAACTCTGATCTCTGTTCGCTTGACCTAAAACTTTGTCCAATTGATTTTTTCATCCGTTGGCTAGCCTTAGAAGCAATGTTTACCGTTTTTTCTGGGATTCCAGCCATGAGGGCAACCTGCAACCCGTAGCTCTCTGGACATGCTCCGGAGGCAAGCCGATAAAGGAAAACTAGTTCTTGATCACGCATGGAATAGGTGTCAGATTTTGACTTGAAAGCACAAGCCATGTGTTGCATTGTAACGCGCGGATGAGAGGCAAACTCTTTCGTGAGCGGATGGTAATGTGTGGCAAATAGCATACGGCAGTTAACCTTCTCAATCAGATGCCGGAATACCTGTGCACATCCACAATTATGAAAGAGACAGGAGACAGAATACCGAAACATTATCAAAGTCATAAATTACTAAAGGTGGTAGGCATAGCAACATAAAGGTTTTATCAATGCTCGGACCAAAATTTAACACGATCATACGTGGTAGGCCTTTTTCTTTCATGGATAACCCCACTACTACGAAACATGGTATCACTGTTACAGTTTTTCTTTCTTCGCCTTTAGTGTTAAATTTAGTACTTCCAGTCGATAAAGTATAGAAATGCGGTACTTAAAAACAGATCCAAAAGTTTTCATCCAAGAAAAAGACAAAAAAAATATAGTGGAGAGTAGAGTCTCACAGCATATGCAATGGCATAGCCATCAAAAGTGCTTGTTCCACGACCCAATTCATCAAGGATAACAAGAGAATCTTGAGTAGCATTCTGAAGCACCGAAGCAGTTTCGGTACACTCAATAAAGAAGGTACCTAAAAAATAAGAAGTTTGTTGGTATCGGCAATCAATAAAGTCAGCGAAACTGTCTGGACACATGAAAATTTTGAGACCACAATGCTACATTTTCCAAGTTCTAAAAAAAACCCATTAATGTCAACATAGTTATCAATTTGCTTAGGTATGCAATATCTCCGATGCTCAAGCATGTCAAAAAACCGTAAAGCACATCTGTTTTTGTTAGAGTACTTACTCTCGCCTGTCATGATTCTATCTTTGGCTCCTAGACGTGTGAAGATAATATCCACAACAGAGAGAACACAACTTTCACATGGCACATAACAACCTAACTGCAAAGACATCATATATTAATAAAAGACGCGTCAGAACAATCTGACAGAGTACACCATGTCAAACACATGCATTTTCTTTGAGGTTTTACAGTAACAAGTATCACCTTGAAATATCAGTTTAAATAAAATGGCCATCCTGTTCTCAAATTGGTCAGTATTTATCCCAATGAGGAAAAGGATGTGCTGCAGTTTTTCTTCGTTTAAATACTTAGCCAGCCAGTGAGATTAAAGTAGTTTAATTTAAAAATTAATAACGTAACAATCATTTTTAGCTTAATCAAACCGGTAAAAGGGGGTGAAGAGAGAAAACCTGGGCCATAATAACAGCTAGACAGGTGGAACGGAGAAGTGTTGACTTTCCTCCCATGTTTGGTCCAGTAAGCAGCAAAGTGCGAGGATGAGACCCATCTTCACTCTCACCAAGGACTAAGTCGTTTGGGACAGGCAAACATCCACTGTCTCCAAGGGCAAATGGATGCCATAGTCCCTTCATCTTGAGCACAGTCCCTCCACTGTCAACACTTGCTCCTTTTGATGCCACTATGACCGGCCTAGACATAGTTCCACAAGAAAAGCTAGAAGTAACAGCAAAAGATCGTAATACATCAATGCAATTGATGGCATGAACCACTTCAAACCACTGAACAGCTTTCTCCAAAAATAATTCAGCAAGTATTGTGAGTGTTTCAGCATCCGAATCTGTAACGTCATGATTCTAGAACAAACCATACCGTTAGATATACATACACTCAATGATAATATGCCACTGCATATGTTCACAAACATTAACATATAATTGATGAAACAGAAAATCAACATTTGCCATACATCAAACTGCTAAAAGCTAAATATCTACTGTAAAAGGCAACGCAGTAAGAACCAAAAGTGCTGCTAACCTTTTATCTTCTAAACAAAAAATAAGCAGAAGTGGATTTGATAATTATGATGACGATGCAAATTTTATTCGGAAAGGTCTTGGGTATAATATATTGAACTTGCTAAAAGGGTTATCAGAAAAGGTGTCCAAATGAACGTAATAAAGTAGTCCAAGGAACCTGAAAACATGGATTAATTGACTTGGCAAAATATAGATTTAGTAATTTTCGTTTGGCCTGAACTGGCCTCGCGTGAAATTAGAGTATGACCCGAGTAAAGCCAGGCAAACCCAAATGCCTAAGCCACAAATTCAAGTATCATGCCTCCACTCAAATTCACTACCCTTTATGATTTTTAGCCTCCTCAACATTTAGGCCTATAGCCTCAAAGTTTCCTGGAGCAAAATCACAATTTCCTACTTGGGTTCTTAGGGTTATGCACTCTAAGGTACCTCCATTTCAATCATATATACAATAGTTTCAAACTAGAAATATTTCCATTACCATTAGTAGAAGTGACAGGTGAATAAGAAAACTTCTCAGTGAATATTAATCCAAATAACAGCAGCAGCATACGATTTATATTCTAATTTCCAAGAACAATAAAAGCACACCCTTTTTAACAAATTCAATATTCCAAATTAACAATTTAAATTAAATGAACTATGAGGCAAAGTTCCCGAGCTGCGAAGAATATGTCGAGGAAAGTTAATATTATTTGAAAGCCTAATAAGGCAGAGAGTATACCTGGTAATTTGGGAAGTCACTGTGCACAGCTGCTTCAAACTGAATAAGAAATTGATCAAGGCCCTCACTACCAGTCAGAATTGGTAGCTTAAAAACTTTGGTCAAAGAAGATATTAGAGGTTGCTCTTTCATTAAAAGAAGCAACAAACTCAAAGCAGTCCGAAGGCCATTCACTAGTGATCCAAACACTTTCACCTGCATTAATTAAAAATTATGTGCACATAACAATAGAAAATTAGTGAATCAAATATCATATATAACCTTAAAGTTAGATCTTATACATATTATCAAAAATTACTATTCGTATAAAATCCCATACATGTATATATCAGTTATCCAGCATGGACAACAAACAATATACAGCTTTAGATAAATTCTTCCAATACCAATTTCAATGTTTATTAGCCACTTCTTTTTTCCTTTTAAGCAGTGCAGTCTCCCCATCTCCATGGCATGAAATATGTGACTAAGTAATTTAGACATGAGGGACACTAGTATAACGATGTTGAAATGAGATGTTGCCAACAAGTCTTTCTTTCAGACTAAAATGAGCATTTAGCTTCTAAATGAGTGAAGAAAATTGATCAGATATCATACTAACAAATAGTAAGTATATCCTTAACAAAATTGGCACAAAAAAACAGTAGCAGAAAATTACCCTCTGCTTCAATATTTTCTTTCCTAACAAGGGTAGTAAGAGAGGGCCTGATAATTGAAGGCTGGACTTAATTCGGCCAAGCAAATGTTCCAAGTCTGGAAGCTTGCGAAGATGTTGAGCAATGTGTGATACAATCTCCGGGTTAGCCATTAGATCATCCACTACATCAAGCCTGTTGTTGATTATTTCAGCATCTATCAATGGACAGCAGATCCAGTTCCTAAGAAGCCGCTTTCCAGATGAAGTTACACACTTATCAAGACAATTGTACAATGAACCTGAAACTCAAGCAGAATATGTCATGATTTGACAGAAATTTCTATATGAAAATTATATTGGAAACTTGAGGGTGCTGAAATAGGACAAGTACTAGCCTGATTTGCTACCATCCTCATTATTAACAAAGAGTTCTAGATTTATCATTGTTGGACCATCCATTTTCAGGCAACCCCTGTAAACGTGGTATGGATACAGATCCCCGCTCTGTAGAACATCGTCTAACTGTATGAAAAGCGTAACAAATTAATTATTTTAAACAACAAGCACACAGATACATTTAGTGCTAACCCCCTCAAGAGAGGTATCATTGTATTATATAAAAGTGTACCATCAATCTATCCAGATGACCAATCAATCCACCCAGAGCAGACAAGGCGATTTCACGATGAATCACATTGCTCAGCACATGATCCAATGAATGAGATGAGCCTTTGAAGTATCCCTTTGAGTGAATTAAATCCCTAACTTCAGAGTTCACCAAGTCTGTGATTGAGTGAACTGGAGTGAACTGCAGTGCTGCTGAACCTACAAGAGGAACAAAATCAATACTGAGATTCCAAGATACTTTTCAAAATCTAAAATGAATAAATTCAACTTTGAAAAATCAAAAATAATAATAATTTGAAAACTTCATGATTTAACAAGTTGATGTTATGCTAAAATATACAAAATGCAAAATTTGAGAACTCCAAATTATTCCTAATGCAACATACGTTAAATTATTCACACTGTCATAAATATAAAGGATTGTATACTACGAGCGTAATCTTTTGTTACCTCAAACAAATTATGAGAAATTTAGCATATGACACAAAATATGAAACGTCCTAATAAAACCATTCGCCGTACCACAAAGGTAGTGTCCATACCAGCTTAATTCCAAAAGAGAATAGGTAGTAAACCTGACAGTGTGAATGTTAAATCAACGCTTGTCTATAAGGCAAAGCAAAACTAGATTCACCAAGGAATATGCAAAATGATTATTTTCCAGCTAGTGTTTGTAATTCACATACAAATTGTTCTAATAACACTCTAACATGTCAACTATTAGTTAAAATTTATTGAAAACTACAAAATCAAAAAAATCCATAAAAAGAAACTGAGACACAAAAATTTGTGATCTCCAATTAATTTTAACCAACAGTATGAAGTGTGTTCAAAGACTGTGTAAGAAAATGCATTGCTAACATTTCTCTTCACCTACAGCTTCCAAGGAAATAATAATAAAGTTGCAGAAACGCCCATTTAAAATGCTGGAACGTTTTCGGTAGTGTACCCCTAAACCATAAGAAATTATTAGGTATGCTTGGACTACCACCCATTCTATGTTTCCAATTAATCTTTAAGTGACACAATAAAGTTATTATATTTAAGATAATAAATAATGATATTAATTACAAATCACATAAAGATTCGTTAGAACCATGAACAAGTAGTGATCAGGACTACCTAATAATTTCTAATAAACCACAATGAAGGATCCCATCTCACCAATTAATGAGAATTTTCTAAGTGCTTTCTGAGCTTCTTTGGACAACCCTGTGAAACAACATCATATTTTAACATGAGCATATAACAATTAGAATTGAAGTGCATTCACGTCAAGAGGAATCGTGACTGCACTCCTTAGTACAATTAAATTCATAAAAACTTCACCCTTTTTGTGTCAAAAAAAAAGTGTCAGCATTTTGGTTCAATTTAAAGGTAAAGTGATATTTTATGGCCTTCACCTTTGCTATCATATATAACTTCCTTGGGTGATACCTACAATCCAATTCCCAAAACCAAATTAGCTAACAATTTGGCAAAACGGAATGATCATTCACATAAACTAAATACAAAATCAGGAATAGAAAAAGAAAGGGTATTGGAAGCATACTTGCATCAATAAGGCCCCTAAAGCCGAACAGGATGTATCATCGTCTATGGAGCCAACCCAAAATCTAAGCCGAGCACAATCAACAAAAGCAAATCCATACACAACTGAACCATTATCCAAGCCATTGTTTTCCTGTAGAAAACATTTAATTCACCATTGTACAAAACAATAATAGCACAGAAAAAATGAAACTATCAGTGACAAATAAGAACCTCTTTTATTGCGAGGAGGTGAACAGCATCAGGACCAATGTTACCATCAACATTAGTTGATGGAGTGACAACTTGAACTAATTTTCTCCGAACAACCTGAAATCCATCCAGCAGTGAAGGTGTTAGGCAAGGAAGTAACGAGAGGGAATGGAAAGTGTATTATAGAAAGAAATTTAAAAATATAAGTAGTTAAGAAGTTAGTTGGGGTATCTACGTTGGAAAGATGGGCCAGTGAACAAGGAAAGGTTGTTGCAAAATTTAAAGAATATATGGCTATTATGAAAGAGAGCCTTCTAGACATGAAAAAATAAAAAAAGTTCTACATAAAATCAAGAAAAATGAGAAGTTGTCTAAAGGAGGGAGAATTCAGTTAATGATGAAGAAAAGAAGGAAGAAAGATCTGTCCAAGGTAATAGATCAAATGAAGAGGGAGAAGAACTGCTGAGGCCTTGGACTAAAAGGATGGAATTGCCCACTTTTGAAGAGAACGATCCGTTAGGATGGATAGCAAGAGTGGGAAAAAAAATTGAAGTACGGAATGTCTCTCAAAAGGAAAAACTCTCATTTGCATGGAAGGAAATGCCAACCATTTTCAAATTTTGGCATCAGATGTCGAAGAACCCATCATGGGAAGATTTGACAGCTGCAAAAGCATAAAGCATACTGGATAGGATATTATACAGACTTATGAAGTCTTACAAAATGTAATCTACAAAAAAAGGAACATTTTCAAAAGACAGCTGTGTGTCCTGTCCACTTTACAGTCCCCAATATCAATTAGAAACTTCACACAGTTCCTTGCATCATCATATTGGATAAAATAAAACTAAAATACGAGATATTCCAAACATTAACTGAAAAGATAGACTCAGACTAATCCGTCTTCTAGTTACAGTAAGCTACAGAATGTGAGTTTATAAAAAATAAGGCTTGCTGAAGCATAACTCATCAAGCAAAGCCAAATATTGAAAATGTTTACATAAAACTTCTGAAGCTGCATAGCCATACAACTGCAAGGATGGGAAAACTTACAGAGTTAGCACCCCTAGCTTTTGCTGCTTCAGATGTCTCTAGTTGCTCCACTCGTCCAACCTTGTACCTTCACAATGAAAGCAGCATACTAAGTCTACAACAACGTAACTAGGAATTACTGAGATTTAACACAGTCCATCCTAACCGAAATTAGGTATAATGATCTTATGTTGCACAAAATTCAAATATCTAAATTGAGCATATGATAAATGTGGTATCACTATCAACTATCACATCAAATCCATGCATTCCTTACCCACGTGCAACCAGCTTTTGAATGGCATCATCAATCCCACTTTCAGATATACCAACCTGAACCAACAAGTAAAATCCAGTCATCAACTAACAGAAAATTAGACAAATCACCTGAGTGACAATGAACCAATAAAAATATAACTTTGAAATCACCTGTCGACATTTTCCAACACCACTTAAAGTTATTTTCCAATCAAGCTCCTTATGGCCAATGTCAGCATCCATTTCATAAAGCTCATAAAATTTTCCCTACATTGATCATTAATTGTGGCATACTATTATTAACCAAAGGTTATGCATATAACAGCAGATAAACTACAGGATCCAGAGGAATTAAGAAACCAATCTTCAAAGAGCTTGATAAACTAACCACTTTAAAAAATAGCACAACATCCATATATTTACATTTGACACTCCAATACTGTTTTTGTGATGCTGACAATTTTGACAAAACTTCTGGAGGAATATAAAGTGTCGTCCTGTCGTACAAAGGATTATTCAGCCTTCTTCCATTAGCATCCCTGATTCGAGAAGGATCAAGCCATTCAAACTTGCTGGCCATTTCTACTTCCTTCTTAGTCATGTCCAATGCCATTGAATCATCAAGAAATCTGACTCGTTTGCCAGAATCCAGCAAGGAACCAAACTTGGACCCAGCCTCACGACTGCGCTTTACCTGAGAAGCAAGAGGCTTCATCCCTGGGGTTTCTGGTCCATTGACATCATCATCAGTTACAACCACAGCCAAGTTCTCCTGATTAGCCTTTTCCTTGAAATTCCCAGCATTATTGTTTGCTTTCACAAAAGGTTGAAGAACTGTTTCTACCTTGTGCACCCCTTCACTATCAGTATCTATTCCCGCTGGTTGAGGAGATTTAGACAAACTGCCATTCAATGGGCGGCTCCTGCAAAAAATAATGCATGTGAGTTATAGGCAACATCAAAAATATTTGAGCCACCACAAGTACCAACACGTTTTCCCTGACTCTGCTATAACATCAAGTACCACGACCGAGAGTGTGATTTTAAACATTTGTAGCATCCAATAAACAGCACTTTCCTTTATGAAGCAGAAACTGCTTCAATTCCAACTGTGTCTTCCGTTCAGTAATCTCTAAATTGCTAAGAAACGGAAATTATGTTTGAGTATTTCAAATTTGAAAAATGCCTAATAGTGCTACTATTCAACCTACAATGTGGTCCATCAATTTCACTTGAATAGTTCAACGATATTCCATCAACATTATTACGAAATTAACTATTGAAACAAAATGCACCAGTGCTTTAACTTTGACGCAAACGAATACCAAAACAGTAAAAAGGAAACATCAAAATCTAGCGAAGAACGAGATGCATTCTGCTTCTTTCTCGCACTTCCATAAAACCCTAAGCTAAACCACTCGGAGAAGGAAAAGAACGAAGCCTACCTCTTAGCAATTCTTTCGTCATCGTCGACCTTGACGAATTTGTGCATGATGCTATCAAACAAGGAGGGACCGGAGTTGTTCTCTTTTGGCGCGAAATTCGCCGGCAAAACGCGACGCGGCACCTTCTCTGGCGGTGTATCAGTTCCTCTGACATCGTCGGCCGGCGGCGGTTGACTAGTGGCAGCAGTACCGTGGCGGTTGAGTTGCTGAACCTTAGGAGCGGTGGAAGCTCGGTCACCGGTGATACGTTGAAAATATCTATGCATAATGTGGAAATTTTTGGAGCCAAAAATATTCTTGAGAGCTTGAAGAAGAGACTTTTACACTTACCGGGACTTATATACTTGAGTGCTTCTTTTAGCCTTTTGGCGGGAAATATTTAGTTGCATTCATTTTATAAGGAAAGAATAAAAATGTAAATAAAATGTGAGTGAATAGTTAACTTTCTGGTAGTTATTTAATAAAATATATTCAATAAAATGTGCTAATTTTTTTATAATAATTGATTTTAGTGATAGTTTTTTAAAAATTTTAAATGTGAAAATTTTTGGAAGTTTTTCATCCTATTTTCTATTATATCTTTTTTTGTTTTTATTTTTATTTAAATTAAATTTAACATTTATAAAAAAAGTTATCCATAATTAAAAATAATCTTATATAGTAGGGTAACTTGTATATCATCTAATTAAGATATAATTATACGTTAAAATATTTAGCCATAGTTTTAATTATAAGATGTTTGCACTGTTGTAAATTTGAAAAAGATTTTTCATTTCAGCTTAATGGTGCATTGTGGTTTATTGATGGTTAAATCAGACTAGGTCCCTTGCTTATCCTTCTTAGGAATAAAAACTATATTACAAAATTATGTTTAAAATTCTGTAATTTTTATAGATTTTAATATATAAAAAAATTAAATGTATGTTTTTTTTACAGTTGCTAGGATGGACCAATCTTTTAGCCCATTTTCTATTGGCACCGACATGTTGTTGTTGTTGATGTACTAGCCCATACATGCTGGGTTGGACAGTTATTCTCATTTCTAATTATGAATTTAAAATGAAACATATTATATCAGAAAATATATAAAATGTAAAAAACTATTTTATATGTATTCTAACAAAACTTATTATACTTTAACACTGTTATAAATTATTATTTTTTTATTATATAATAGATTATCCGTAGAACATTCGAGATGAGGACATAAGATCAAATTCGTTTTGCTTCATCAAGAAACATGCAAATGGAACGTTCGAGAGACTCACTTCGCCACCCTTATAAAAGCCTGCCATTACTCGACCCGTCTTCATAAGGCTACTTTCATTTCTTCAACCAGATAGTAATCCGTTATCCCAGTTCTGTTTCTTGCACAATGCCGACTCGATCTACGGGAGCCATAACCCAAGACTGGGACCCTGTGGTTCTGCACAAGGCCAAGCCCAAGGCGCAGGACCTCCGCAACCCCAAGGCTGTCAATCAGGCGCTCCGATCCGGCACGGAGGTTCTCACCGTCAAGAAGTTCGACGCCGGTTCGAACCGGAAGGCCGGCGGTCCGGCTGTGAATGTGAGGAAGCTGGATGAGGGGACTGAGCCAGCGGCGTTGGAGCGCGTGGCGGGGGAGGTCCGGCATGCAATCCAGAAGGCGCGTTTGGAGAAGAAGATGAGCCAGGCAGAGCTTGCTAAGCAGATCAACGAAAGAACTCAGGTGGTGCAGGAATACGAAAACGGCAAAGCGGTGCCTAACCAGGCCGTGCTGGCCAAGATGGAGAGGGTTCTTGGTGTCAAGCTAAGGGGCAAAATCGGAAAGTGAGGTTTTAACTCTAGGTGTTATTAGCTCTGTTATCTATTCATCATCATCATCTATGTTCAGGATTTGTGTGTATGTGTTTCATTGAATATATGTATGATTTGGAATTTTGAGGGTTGAAGATTTGTAAGAGTAGAAAAATTAGGATAACTGTAATGAGATATTGGTGTAAGAAAAATTAATATTGTTATTAATATTATGATTTTCTTGAGCTGCAAATAGACTTTCTTTTTTTTCTTGATCACAGTTTCCTGTAATTAAGACTTGAGTCCCTAACATTTGTAAATTTCATTGCATAGTTTGTGTTTTTAACTAAAATAATATTCAATTGAATTGGACATAATTTGAAAGGAAACTATGTTTCTAGAAGGATTTAGTGAAAACTGATCTGAGTTTCTTAAATTATAACTATTCTTTTAATATTTTGGATTGGATGACTGTAATATCAAATATAATATCAAAGTATATGGTTTGGTAAGGTATGATAACTATTATATTTTAGATATATGAAGATTATAATTATTCTCTCCTCTGACTTAATTAATTCACATATGGTTAATTTAGTAGTATTACTTACATCTTAGACCTATGGACTTTTTAAAAAACTTTGTTAACATGGGTTTTAAGGAATTTAAAGAAAAAATATTACAATTTATAAGATATTGGAGAAATGAATTTTATTTAAAATCTTGATTTTATATAAGATACAAGTAATTTATTTTGTATAAATTTGTATAAAAAGAAAATCATATAACATGAAAATAATATATATATATATATGAGTGAGCATTTAAGCCTAATGTTAATAAATTTATATGAGCATTTAAGCATCAATATTTAAAATCACTATAATTTTTTTTTAAATCCTAAAAAAATAGAATAAAGTGTTCATTAAAATTAATATAAATATATTATTTTTTTAAAATGTGATTATTATACTAACTTACTATTTTATATAATTTTTCATAATTTAATTGGTACATGTATATTCATTTAAATTGAATATTTTAGCGTTATTAATCTCAAAATAATAAATTTACATATTTATTTCCACTGAAGTATCTGCAAATATAAGATAACTAACTGGGTTACACAAAATTACATATAATAATCTTTTATATGATAGGAGATTATCTTGGGAGGAAAAAGCTAAAGACATTTGCATAGTCTACTACCAAGGAGTCTCTTATCTTTATTTTAATATTTCTTATCCAAGTGTTACTACATCCTATTAAGTTTGATTAAAATTGGATTAGGCAGATCAGGTTTAAGCATATATCACTATCAAGCCAATTTTATTAGTTTTACTTTATTTAAATCATGGTACCTTCAAATGTTTGTCACTATTGAGGAATGATATGTCCCACAATACCAATTGGTTAGTAGTAAATTATTAGTCACTGTTAGGGGTCTTAAGCTTATGCAGTTCTTGGAGGGCAACACATCCCTCTGAAGTTCATCACATTAAAATTTACTACAACTAAAGAAAATCGGCTATGTGATTGCAGAAAATGGCTCAGTTAAAAAACTAAGTTTTAACAGTGGATTGACTTTATAAAGAAATTAACATAAAGAAAGTCATACATAGATAATAGAAAGAGACTCTTGTTTGTTTCAAATTGAACAATGTATACATCCTGTGACAACTTAAGAAAGTAAATCATAATAAAAATCATACTTACCATAATTTTGAATTCATCAACAATATAAAAACTTTCACATATAAACTTAAAATACACACACTTGAGCATGTGATTTTATTAATTGGATAAAGTACATAGGTTAAATCTGCTGTAGTGTTTAAACTGAAAGCAGAAAGGAGATATTCAAAGCCAAGGAGAATTGTAAATGGGAGTTACAACAGATTTAACTTGCAGATACTTGTGTAGGGCTTCCAATCCAAAATCTCTTCCAAATCCACTCATCTTGTACCCTCCATAAGGAATGTCATTCCCAAAGGCAAAGTAGCAGTTGATCCAAACAATGCCTGCACGAATGGACCTTGACACAGTGTTGGCTGTGTCCAAACTCTTGGTCACAATGCCTGCTGCTAGACCATACCTTGTATTATTGGCACTCCTAATTGCCTCCTCAATAGTCCTGTTATTCATTCACATATCACTTTTCAATTCAGTATTCATCAACAAATTCAAAGACATTACTAGGAATACATTCAATCAATTATAGCAGTAAGTAAATGGAATTACAATAACTTACTTGAACTTCTTCAAAACCATCACAGGACCAAATATCTCCTCCTGTACTATTCGCATGTCCTCCTAAACAAGATGTTATGAAAAATACAATGTGATGGTTAGTTATCCGTTTATTCTAAAATAACCTCGTTTCATACTTGGGTGGAGTGAAAAATTCACCTTAACATTGGAGAAAATTGTAGGTTCAATGTAGTAACCCTTGTTTCCCACTCTTTTTCCTCCTGTCAAAAGGGTGGCCCCTTCTCTCTTTCCAAGATCAATATAGGAAAGGACCTTTTCAAATTGGTTCTTGTCAACCTATAACAAGAAAACAACTGTTCAATTACTCTAATTTTTGTTCCAATAATCAGAGTTATTAGAAAACAAATTCGGTATATTTTTAGAACTAATGTAGATATAGCCTTGCTACTACATTCAAACCTGAGGCCCTTGTTGAACTTTAGGATCAAAAGGATCACCAACCACCCAAGCTTTTGCTTTCTCCACCAATTTCTTCTCAAATTCATCATAAATTCCTTCTTGAACGAACACACGGGAACCTGCTACACAGATTTCTCCCTGGAATCGACAAAGAAGAAGTTAGAATATTTTCAACTGAACTGTGTAAAAAGGATTTAGATTTCAAGATGGAAAATCACCTTATTGTATAAGATTCCCAACAGAGCAAGCTCAGCAGCTTTATTTACATCAGCATCATCAAAAACTATGACGGGTGACTTGCCTCCTAATTCAAGTGAAACTGGTTTCAAATTACTACTAGCTGCAGCACGCATTACTTCACGCCCCACTTCTGTTGAACCTGTAAAGCTTACCTACACAAGCAGAAATCACCAATTCACAATCAAGCCAATTATATTGGTTTCACTGTATTTAAATTATGTTATCCTTTTATTATTACTTGAGAACAAATGAGACAAACTCAAAATATTGGTTTATCTATTAGTGTTTACTATACATTACATGAATTAAACAATTTTGTTAAGATAGATTTTGATAACGTTTTAAGAAATGAACTTTAAATTTAATTCAATCTTACAAAATCTTACAATAACTTTAAGTATCAAATTAACCTTTTTATTCTATTTGATGTGAGACTCATAATGTCCACATTTTTTACTTTGAAGTAGTTACCTTATCAATGTCCATGTGTGAGCTTATTGCAGCACCTGCAGTTGGACCAAATCCAGGTACTACATTAAGTACTCCATCTGGAATTCCAGCCTTCAAAACATAGAAGTAAGGAAAATCAATAACTCAACCTTTGCCAATCAACTTGTCAATGCCATTTGTAAAAGACACATACCAATTTAGACAGATGAGCATAAAACAAGGCTGAGAGAGGTGTTTGTTCAGCAGGCTTGAGGACCATTGTGCAGCCGGCAGCCAAGGCAGGACTAACCTTGGCAACAAACATGGTGGTAGGGAAGTTCCAGGGAATAATGTGCCCCACAACACCAATTGGTTCTAGTAAAGTATATGCATGGAACTCCCTAGAAGCTTTTAAGACCTCCCCATGGATTTTATCTGCAGCACCAGCATAGTAACGTATAGTACTTGCTGCTCCAGGAATGTCAACAACCTTACAAAAGTGGTACAACTTCCCAGCATCCACAGCATCCAATGCTGCTATTTCATCTATGTTTTGTTCAATTAACTCCGCCCATTTCAACATAATTCTTGCTCTTTCCTGATATGCAAAACATGTCAAAGTTTACTATTATATTGCAAAAGTGATGAATACTTATGTCATGGACTAAAATTAAGATGAGCTTATAATATACTACCATGTAGTTTGCAATTTATTTGAAAATAATTTAACTTAATTTCTTTTTTACAAACAGTTTATAGGCAAGCACTTATATAGTAAAGACCTATCTAGACAAGATACATTTTTGTCAACATTGGCTAACTACTTTTAACAAATCAAGATAACACACATCACCGCCATCAACCCATGACTCTCTGTGGGATTCGTCAACATGAAAAAAAAAAAAAAAAATATATGTTACGTGTTATGCTGAATTGGATTTTAACAAGTATTACACTATTTGTTCACATGTTTGAAGTCAAACCAAAAACGTTGGAGACTCATGTTCCTTAAACTCAAAATATTTGTTCAATGTTGATGTCGTGCACGGTTTAAAACCACATGCCTATTTTGAATAATCTTCTACTCTACTTTTTGCTACTTAAATTATTTATACTCAATGGTAAAGATAGAAATAAAATTTAAAATATGAAAACCAAAACTCAAATAAACCAAAACTGTGTCGAATACTTTACTTGATAGGTCCAATCCAATGCACCATGAGTACGACAAAGCTTATATTATATTCAAAAAAATCTATCTCCAAAGTCCAAAGGATTTCTCGATCCGAGGATTAAATTCCTTAAGAAATGAATAATTATTTCGATGTTAGCTATGATTCAATTTTAACATGAGTTGGTATACTTTTAATATTGATACATATTTTGTAATTTTCTTCTGTTCTTGTTTTTTCCTTTGTTTCTTCCCATGTCACCAAACTAAATTTATGGATCAAAACAATTAATTAATAACCAATCAATTATTTGTACTAATTAATTAAACACTCATGTACGATGTGATTCTGCTCAACTATATTAATCTTTAAAATTAATTTTAAAGTTGTTATAGTAAAATTTTATAGAATTTATACAAACTTTATTTATTGTACTTTAGTTAGAGTAAATTAACAGTATACAAACTCGATTTCATAGTAAATTGAATTATATATGTGCCAAAAGACAGTGACCCGTGACTGAAGGTAGGACAATGGCCACCTCTAGCATCAAAACCAAAAACTAACAATTAATGCATCAGATAAGTTATTGTTGGTGAAAAGAAAAAGTCAAAAACATTAAAGGCCCGCAAGAAACTTCATGAACTCAGTTCAAAAAACTAATTATGAAAAAAAAGTCAAAGAATTAGTTATCAGTTTCCATAATTTTGGATGCAACCAAACTTGTTAATACAAGTGTGATTGGACATTCTTTGTATTTAGGCTTCTAACTAATGTATATTTTCCATTTTTAATGAAATTGCCATAGAAACTATTTTTACTATTTTTTATCAATGAAAAATTAAATATTTTACTTATATTAAACAACACACGTGATGAGATATATGAGACCCACATAATAATAATGATAAGATAACGCAACATAACAGTTCTTCGTAGCTTTAGAGAAAGAAGAAGAAGAGAAATGATAACGTACCGCGCCGGGCATACGAGGCCATGGACCATCGTCGAAAGCAACACGTGCCGCTTTCACAGCAATATCAATGTCTTCTTTTCTTCCTTCTGCGATCTTCGTAATCACTTCTCCTGTTCTTGGATCTATTGTCTCAAACTCTTTTCCTGCAATTATTTTTTTTCAATTTTATAAACAAAAAAGATGCAGAAAGAAACACTTTTTGCAACACCTCATGGCTTTGAGGAGATATTCTCTACCTTTGGGAGATTTCATCTTAGTATATTATTGCATTTTACTTTCCAACTTTTCTTATCTTATCAACCACTAAATTTTCCCACCTTTTCATGTCAAAATAGGGATACTCATCACCCATTGAAGTTGTAACATGTGTTTGCATTTTAGTTAAAAAAATTAGATTGAGTTAAATTTAACGACAGTTAAAAAAAATATTATAGGTTTAAATTAATTTGAATTTAACATAGATTTTATAAAATTTAACACCCTCACACAAATAAGTGGTACAAAATACTTCTATTTCAAACTAATTGAATTAATTAGTTAAGTTGAACTTTTAGTTAAATAAGTCTTTAATTTGAGTATCAAATTTGTGATCAATCCAGTATACTTCTTATTATATATAAAGTTTCTTGATATAATTGTATATTTGTCATAATTTTCTTATTATCATTTAGTTGATATAAGTCAATTATATAATACAAAGTGTTGTTTATTTTTCTAATGATGAAATTATATCTGATGTTTTTATTAAAATTGTATTTATTTTTCTTTTCATCAAGCAGAATTTTATATATTTAAATGATCCAAACGAAACCAACTCTATTGGGATTTAGAATGTCCTTTTCATGAATATTGGTTGCTGAAGAAGTCTGGGAAAGCAGGGAACTCATATATCAGTTCATCACTTTACACAAACCACTCATACATCAGTTCATCACTTTACACAAACCATTGAATAAAACCTAACATTCTTGTCCACACAAGGAGTTTTCATCTCATCTATATTGGAATTTGTGTAGTTTATATGAGTCCATCTTCACATAAAACATAAAAAAAAAAAAAAAAAAAAAAAAAAAAAAAAAAAAAAAAAAAAAAAATAAAAAAAAAATTAGATGCTTTTTTTTTATTTTAAGTATTTAAATTCAATTATATTTTTTTTTTTTTTTTTTTTTTTTTTTTTTTTTTTTTTTTTTTTTTTTTGTTTTTTTTTATTTCTTGTTTTTCTTATTTTTAAATTTTATATATAATTTGGGCAAAAAATATCTTCGTGGAAAAAAAAAGTAGGTTTTTTTTATACGTTTTTGCGAAGCGGCA
>Ga0099825_1004482_pt1 | contig 18296 bp, 10 predicted proteins | sample SiratroredBW_FD_76838 | JGI IMG/M metagenome (GOLD analysis project Ga0099825, IMG submission 76838) | Root nodule microbial communities of legume samples collected from California, USA - Siratro red BW | ecosystem: Host-associated > Plants > Roots > Nodule | place: USA: California | collected...
ATATATATATATATATATATATATATATATATATATATATATATATATATATATATATATATATATATATATAATCATTTGATTATCGTTTAAGTTTATCCTATTATAGGATAAGAAATGTACTAAAATATATATTGTTCTTATCGAAACTGAGCTGGAATCGTCTAGGGTGAATTAAGGTTGACTTTGAGGAAATCGAGCTTTTACCGATCTGAATTCACTTTAACAATGTTGTTGAGCTTTGCTGATGAAACATCGAGTAAAGATCCACCTGCAGAAGATTCTTCAAAGCTTAAGTTAGTAAAAGCTTAAAGAAGTATATGATAAGTATATAATAAGTAGTGATGAGATTGAGTGAGTATTCTTTAAGGATAAAGTTATGGGCCTTTAGGCCTAGGTTAATACCCAAGTCTAAGTTGTTATTATAATTGGGTTGTTGTGCCTTGCAACAGAAATCATTTTTAAGAGCAATTTGAGTTATTCACATCTACAAGTGGTTATACCCTACTATCTGAAGCGGGTAATATATTATATTCTCCATATATTTTGGTATTGGGTAATACACAAGCCCTCAAAGCTCGAAACTTGAGGTGAAGGGTGATCAAGCTTTAGTTCGAACTTATTAATTTGGAGATCCTTTTAAAACCATTTAGGCTGAGCTTAAAAATTTGAAGTCGTATCTTTACGACTTGTTATGGGTCAATCTTTATGACCTTTCATCGAGCTCATGGAGCCGAGCTTAGCATAATCATTACTATTCTAAAAATGATAAGAATCCCTATGGGAATTAATTATAGGGGTTTTAAAGCTTATAATGGGTTTTGATGGTTTCAAAGCGTTACGTCACTAAGGCAACTGACATTTCACGTAATCTTGTCATGTTGCCTCAGAACTTTATGCTTCCTAGTTGCGATGTTTTGCACTCAAAACTAAAAAATGAATCATTTTCTAAACACTTAAACATTTTGTTTAAACACTTCATCGCTTCACTTTCCCTCTATAAATAGACATAAAGGTTTCTTTCCTGTTTTTCATTGTTTTCATATTTCTCTAAGTGCTTGTAGTTAAGCATTATGCTTTTCCTTTGCACTTCATACTCCTATTCACTTATGTATGCTTCTTCTAATGGCTTTTCATCTTCTTTTCTGATTCCTCCAATGGAAATAGCCTTTTAGTAGGAAAAGAGGTTGTTCTCATTGGAGATGAACCTTTGTTGAGTCCATTGACTCATTCTCTGTTGAAAGGGATTTAGTGGAGGAGGTTTTTCTCCACCTCTTAATCCCATTATTGTGGTTGTTTTCGCTGCACTTGAGATGAGAGAATCTAATGTTTTCTACTTGGGAAAACATAAAGTTTCCTCTCAAAACGCGTCGAAGCATCAAAGGAAAAAAGAAAAGATAGATTTTCTCAAATAACCGATCTCGAGTACTTCTGGGTAGTCAGGGAAGTAGTTGTTTATCCCTGAGTTTACCTCGAGAGAAATGGTTAAGGAGTTTCTATCCTTCTTTAACGTTTGCTCGGACTCTATGGTCAAGTTCATCTCGGTAGAGGCTTGTAATAACCCATATCAAGTTTACATGAAGCCTCTGCCTAACCATGTGGATTTTACCTTCGTGTACGAGTTCTTCTTCAAGGAACTCGATATTTTGTTTTTCCTATCTCCCTTTAAAAGTATAATGCTTACCTCCATGAATTTGGCTCCCAACCAACTTCGTCCAAATAGTTAGACATTCCTGAAAGCCTTCCAAATACTTTGTCATTACCTTATTATACATCCAACCATAAATAAATTTATATATTTCTACTAGCTAAAGCATGGTTCTGAAGTTGGTTGGTTTTTGTTGAATGAAGCTTAACATGGTCCTCTTTTTACATTATATCTCTTCCTTCAAAAATTTCATAAATGAGTTTTTCAAATTGAAATACTTACCACGAGATCCACAGAAACTCCTTTTCTATTTTTCAAATTTTACTCTGAAATTTCCTTTATACTGCAAAAGGTTAGATAAATTTAAATCCCTAGCCAAGTACCTCTTTTTGATCGAAGATAGAATTCGCCTAGAAATAATTAAATATCTCTCTCACCCTATTAGCATTAAACAACTTCTTAGCCTCTTGCCAAGGACCCGTTTCCTTGTTTTTGGTAAGGATTGTGGTCTTGTATATTGTTAAATATCATGTTAGGTTGCTTTCTAATGTCCATTGTTTTGTTGTGTAAATATAATGGGCAAAGACTTTGACTACAAGAAGTTGTATACCAAGGTTGGAATTCTTGCTTTGGAAAAAACCTCCTCTTCGACTGCCAAAATCTAGTGAAGAAGAAGAGTGACATGGGAAAGGGGGTCGAGAGTTCAACAACCCTTTCATTGCTCTTATCCCTCACATAATTCCACTTTTTTCTTCAATTGAGGTAACAACTCCATTCATCCAAGATGAAAAGTTCAACTGGACACCTTCCAACATACCTCGACCTCTACCATTGCCCAAGCATGAGCAACCTAACCTTCTTGGATTGATTACCATAGGAAAGGAGGACCTTAACCCAAGTAAACCCAATTCCAACTCTCTATGACATATAGATATAAAGGTTAACTAAGTGAGGGTCCTAAGAGACTTTTTTTTTTTTTCTTTCTTATGATGTCAAGCTCTTAAAACAATTGATCTAACCAAATGTCTTGATTCGATAAAATAATATTAACTCAAAAAAAAAAAAAAAAAAATCAACTAAAAAAAAAAATTTAATTAAAAAAAAAAATAATAACTAAAAAAAAAAAAATATAAAAACAAAAAAAAAAAAAAAACAATTGATCTAATCAGGTATCTTGATTCGATCAAATAATATGGACTCAAAATATGACAATCCTACATTAGTTTAAAGATAAAGTCATCGTAAATGTCAAAATAATTACCGAAACTTAGGAATTAAAATTATATGATAACTATTTAGTAAGTAATAATCATATTAAATAAAATACAGTCTAAAACATAAAATTATATTTATAGACTTTTTAAACTTAAGTTAATATTTAAATTTAAATTACTTATATATTAGATTAGGTTGTTCGGATCAATTTAAGTTATTCAGATTTATAATAATGTATTTATATATTCAACTATAATATATTTTTCATATTCTTCGGTATTAGTGTACATATAGCATAACCTTACTTTTCTTTAAGTAAGTTATTTTAAAAAAGAAAAACTAGTCAATTACTATCTCATTATCTTAATGAGGTGGTGTCGTTTTTTCTTTTCTGCATTTGATATTGTATCTACCAAATTATCTATTCATAAATAAAAAAGAGATTTTTGTTAAAAAAACAATATTTATTGAAATGTTTAAGAAAATAAAATTTTCTGAAAAACCTCTTATCTACATCAATTATTTCATAACTAACTTGATGGATAACTCTAGACATTCACTCATCACACGCAATAGAGAAAATGATTTGGCACAATAACACGTGATCAGTGATCTGCTGGCTGTCGAATCTGCAAATGGATAGGATTTCAACTTCTTTTTATACAAAAATGGTGACAAAGAATCAATCCGTAGCAGTGATTTGGCATACAAAAAACAAACATTCCTGTCGTCAACAATTCCTTAGGTGTCAGTGGTGTGACAACATTTAAAATTGTAAAAGTCTTCAAAAATGTTTATTTTTTAATTAATCACTCTTCAAAAAAAATATAAGTAATAATCATTTCATTTCAACAAAATCTAAACAAAATTATACTTAATAAAAATATTTTAAACATTTAATATAACAACAAAATTATTTTGTAGAAAGTTAGTCAAAAAACATTTGGAATTAGCCATGTAGAAGATTTTGGTTTATTCGTAGAAAAATTAGACCTTTGATTATTGGATGACCCCTAGTTTAGAATTTGAGGATTTGTGTCAAATAATTAATAACTTGGTTTCTAAGAATAGGTTAATGTTGTTTGGTATTATCTATCCTATTGCAATTTTGTGTCGTTGCTAAATCCACCCAATTTCTTTTCAGCATAACTTACTTCTATTTTCTCCCTATATATATATAAATATAACTTCTATAAAATTAATAACAAAAGTAATCAAATCATTTACATATATAATTTAAAATATACTATTGAACTGACACGAGGCACGTCTAGTAAAAAAAATGTAAAAAAAAAAAATCCTAACATTTCATAAAATTGGGTTGTAAATAATGTAGGTCCAATAAGCATATATTCACTTGTTACAGATTTATTGATTTTGTGAAGGATAAATAATCTGTTAAGATCTTTATAATCGAAAGAGAATCAAATATTTCATATTTCAAGTAACTCACATTCAAATATTAATTCAATCAAATCTTTGAACTGGTAGGTAAAATATTAAAATGTAGTTATACAATCTAGGTATAATTTTAATACCAAAATATTTTCTAAAGAAAAGGAAAAATAAATAGAACAAACTTACCATGAGATAAAGAACTGAAAAGTTCTATTTGAACTAGCCTATATAGTCATTAAAAAACTTCCCTAATTAAAATATTTATCAATTAATCTAAAATTGTGTGAATATAATCTAAGTAAAATAAAATTATCTATTTAAATTTGTAATATTTATGTAAAACTATCATAACTACCAACTCATAACACTATTGTTGCCATATAATAAACTTTTCTTAAACTTCATATTAGCTAATTTCTTAATATAATCGACTTTGATCATTAATGAAGTTAGGGTTCTTTCTTACAACATAGTTTATTGTATAATACACAAATTCAAACAATTATTCATAATTCATCCCAAATTTATGATCTCACATTTATACATTTTCTATCATTCTAAACAATTTCTTCCTACAATATAATTCAAGTTAAATAAACCCACATATAAATTAAGTATACAATTCATTATTTTATTTTTCATCTATATTAACATGCATATTCAATCAATTACAAAAACAAAAAGAAAAAATTCACTTAAGCTAAAATAAGGTTGAGAGTAAATATTAAATTTTAATTCTATTTTTGCTTAAGCGAAAAATTCTTTATTTGAATTAAAATTGTGTGAATAGTAAATATTGAGCTTTAGTTCATTTTTACTTCACTTGAGCAAACATGGAGCCTAGAGCAAAGGTTAGGTTTCTGTTTTATGTTTTTGCTTGAGCAAAAATCAGAAAACAAGACCAAATTGATTCCAAAAATTTTATCCAAAATCAATTTATCAATTATAACTTTCAAACAAATTCAAAATTATTAACACAATCATAGCTCAATTATCTTTCTCTATTTATTTTAATTCAATCTTGATCATCTTAGCTCAATATAATTTTCACTTACATTAAACTCAAACTAATTTTTAAAAGACTATAAAAATTTAAATTTACTCATCTAACTATATTTAAAACTAAGTTTAAGAAATTTCGCACCTTAATATAAATAATCTAACCACTATATTAACATTTCACTATTTCACTAGTGTTGAGTTTAAATTACTCCAAATAAAACATGAATTAACTCAAATCAAAATTCCATCCAACTTAAATTCAAAATAGCACTCTTACCTTAAAACACTATTATATCTCATAAAAAACTATAATCAAACAAATCTCCAACTCCAACGTAATAATTAATCTATTATTCTAGTAAACTCTCATAACTAAAACCAAATCCTATTTCAAATCTCATAATAAAACATTCGAAAATAACTTTCTATTTCAAATCAATCATAATAAAACCTTTAAAGATAACTTTCTTTTCTTATGTGTGAAATTTTACTCTCAAATAATTTCTAGTTCAAGTAAGGGAATAGTTTTAAGTAAAGAAACACTTATTCTAATTGAACAATTAATGGAATGAAAATAATCCTTAACCTTCAACTAGTGCAAGGTGTAATCCAATTTTGAAATAAAATAAAATTTAGAAAAATAAAACTAAGAAATAATATAGAGAGAAACTATAATAAATTTAGTTAAGTTTTTAACTTTGACATTTATACTATATTATATATATATATATATATATATATATATATATATATATATATATATATATACTGTGTTTATCACAATAAAAACTATATTTTAATCCGTTTTTATCTAATTATAATTTTAGTCATTATTATTAATATTTTATACATCAATTACTCAATTTAAACTTGAAAAATTTATATTTTGTAACAAAGTTCATTATTTTTCAATAAAAAAAAAGTTTCACCTATATCATCGATCAGTGACGACTTAAGACTTTAGGGAGCCTAAAGGAAATTAAACAAATGAGACATTTTTTAAATTAATAAAATAATTAAAATTACGATATTTTTATCTAAATTTATTTTTTGAGTTTTTTGTGATAAAAAATTATCTATTAAATTATCATAATTTATTTTATTTAAAATATTTTTTTTCAATAGACAATGAAGCTAATCCTTTTAATCTTTGATAAAACATTGTCGGTTTAAAATAATATTTCATTAGTTTAAGTTTTGAAAGAACTCTTTTCAGCTTAAACAACTTATACGGGGATTTTAACATTTAGAAAATAATTTATTCTTTTTATATAATTAAGAATGTCAATTGGTTTATCATTTTCCAATCCTATGATATCCTGAAAATAAATCTAAGCCATCAAGATCTTACAAATTATCATGTTTCAAATATTTTTCATGGTTTAAGCATTTTTCTTTCAAAAATACACAATCCAATGACTTTAATTTTTTAATACTAAATAAAAAACCAAAAATATCTTCATAGATTTTAAATTGTTCAAATTTATTTTGGTGTGTGATAATTGCTTTATCTATAATATATAAAAAAATAATCAATTTTAAATGACTCTTGAGGTGATTTCATAACTTCATTATCAATATTTTCATCAAATTGTTTCTTTTTCCCACTGATTCAGACTGATTCATTTTTTCACTAAACTTAGGTTCTATATCCATCTCATTTTCTTTGGCAGAAATAAATGTGTTTTTCAAAATCATTTTCTCTATACGTTTCAAAAGAATGAAAGAATAACTTTTAATTGTTCTAAATTTCTAAAGCTGTTCATTGAATCTGCACAAATTATTTTAAAATTAATTAAACAATAATAAAAAATAAAATAATATTGAGATCTATTCATTAATATTATTTTTACCTGATATTGATACAATTAGAAAGGAGTAACAACAAACACATAAACTCTAATTTCTCAATCTCCTGCTCCAAGTCTCTAAATAAAGACATACATAAATACACAGTATAGAACAATAAAAACAAATTTGAAATTAGAAAATGACCTAATGACAATCAAACACTCAAATTGAAACAAATAATATGAAAGAATCAATGAAAAGAGAATAGTATGGAAGAACCAATAAAAGAGTTACAGAAAAGAAAAGATATAAGTGATTTCAAAAATATTATTCATTAAATAATATTTATAGTATCAATATAGATTAAAGTCATTAAAGAATGTTTATAATATTTATGTAAACTTAAAGTAGGTTAAGATATTTTAAATTTTTAATTAATTTTTTTAGTGTAATTTTAAAATTAAATATTTTTTTATTTTATAATAATGTATTAATATTAAATTTTATTTTAGGCCTTTAAGATCTTAAGATTAAAGTGGTTATTTTATTTATTTGGATCTTGAGTCAGTCTTATCATGAATGCACTTTTATTTTTCTTCTTCATTTTAATGTTATGTATATTAAAATGAAAAAAATAATCTTTATTTGATTTTCAATTTAGTTTATAGCACAAATTTATTAACAACTTTGAAAAAACAGTTTAATAAAAGCAATCGGTTTACAAATAAGTTAAACAAGTAACTTTTAAAGTTTATAGTTTTCTTTCAAATTATGTTTTAGGGTATAGGGTTTAAACTCAACATTTAAATACTCGTTTATTTATTTATAAGTTAATTAATTGTTAGGATCCGAGCTGAAAAGTTCACGCTATCTCATGCATATCCCTATATCATAATATATGAGGAAAAAAAAATTGTTATGATCTGAACTGAACAGTTCACGCTGTCATATTTCTCATCCATCCATATCCCTATGTCATAATATTACGAATTTTGCACGGAATTGCGACTCTTCCATCTCGCTTCAGTCTTCTCTCTTTCTCCCTGTATAAGCAAAAGGGTGGTCTTTATTTGGGCAAAAGATTTTTGGGATTCATCAAAGTTTTCTCCTTTCTGAAAAATAAATAAATTTGACCCAAAGTGGTATCAATACCTGATAATACTTGCACTGGTTTTGGATAATGATTGTGAGGGATGAAAATTGCGGTGTTGATTCGGGGGGAGGAGGAAGATGGTTTAGGGGTTTTGGAAGCTTGATTAGGAGGAAGCAAGTTGATTCTGTTCACGCCAGGAGACATAGCCAATTGGCTAGGAAATTATCTGCTGTTGATCTCGTTGGAATTGGTAACTACTGTTCAATTCCTAGAAGGAAGAAAGAAAATTAGACTAATGATTGTGATTGATGAATTCAGTAAAAGGACATTTGGAGAATCTGATGTTGTAGTTTGTGCTCATGTCTGTTCAATACTACATTTCTTTTTAATGTAGCAAGCCATTTTGAAAACTCATTTTCTGCTTCATAGTGATTTCATATGGATTTGCAATAGCCTTACTGAATTTTGGTGAATAAAACATCAATTTCGTTCTCATACTATCCTCTCTCTTAAATAGTCTCTGAAGTATTTAATTAATACTTAGAAGTATTGATTATCTGTCTCTTTAATCCTTAAGTTGATGTATCTCTCTAAAATTTAGCAACCAATTTGAAGAGCTTTTAAATATTTGGAGGACTACTTTGCATGAATTCGAATACTTCTAAGACTGCTTGAATAGTTTTTCTTCTTCTTCTTTTTATGTGAGGAACCATTTAGGAGAGAGAGGAACAGTTTAAGGATAAAATTGATTATTGACTTGATTTTTTGTTATAATCAAGAAACATTGTGGCCTGGTATGATGATATGAGCAGTTGCTTACTTTTAATTTATGTTTTCTCTAGTGTACTTTTGCTTTAGATTCTTTATAGCAAACAAAAGATTTACTTTCCAAGTTAGCTGATCATTCTTTAAAATCAGGGGTTGGAGCTACCATAGGAGCTGGAGTGTATATTCTCATTGGAACAGTTGCCAGAGAGCAAGCAGGACCAGCACTTGTGTTATCACTTCTCATTGCAGGAATAGCTGCTGGACTGTCAGCCTTTTGCTATGCAGAGCTTGCATGTAGGTGCCCATCTGCTGGCAGTGCTTATCATTATACATACATATGCATAGGAGAAGGGTAAGTTACAGCTTTGCCCATCTTGGAGCAAAAGTTTAGGTATAATGGTTAATTGAACTACTTACGTGTATATTTTGTCAAGTTATCAGCACTTTAACAGAACTATGTAGTGCTCTACTGATGCCAACATTAGGTTTAATGGTTAAGCAATCTACTCATGTGTGCTGAAAATATGTTTTGTGAATTTAGCAACTTATACTGTGAATGGTTATGTTTTGTTTATTTATTTTTCATCATAGTTAGTGAATTCACGATTTAAACATTGCTATTGATCTCAGGGTGGCTTGGTTGGTCGGTTGGTCTCTGATTCTAGAATATACAATTGGTGCTTCTGCTGTTGCTCGTGGCATAACACCAAATCTGGTGTGTTATACTATTTTCCCAGTTTTTAAACTCTAAACTTTGTTTCTTTTTATGTTCATGGCATCATTGTAATTAGGAATGCACTAAAGATGTAGTTGAAAAGGTACAAGTCTTGGGGAATCTGGAATCACAAATTGGTTGACATGGTTATCCTGATTCGTGAATGTATTTAAATACTTGGTCTACTTGATTACAAACTTATTTTGTGATCTGCTTGGAGTTTTTACCCATGATCTTAGTAAGAAGGTAGAAGAGGAAATCCTGAGAAAGACCAAACATGGTGCTACCACTGCAAATATTTGGGTTACATGATCTTTATTTTTTATGCAGACTCCAGAGAATAATGAAATGAAATCAGGTGACCTTTTGCCAAATGATGTGGTTGTCATATTAAGATTTTATGTTGAGGGAATTCCAAGCACGGTTTATATCAAATTTTCACAAAACTTCAGTGGATAGAAACAGTGGACAAAACATAGTTCTATCATTTATTCATTCTGGAATTTATTTTAACAGTGAGAACCTGTACTAGAGGGACGGATGTTTAAAGTTTGAACCCAGATCCGCTTAGTGAACTGTGATGCTAAGTTAGAGAACTACTTACCTGAAAGGATAATCTATATGGATACACTGATTCAGTAGTTAAAACCAAAGGTTGCACATATGAGAGATTTCTTTCTTTATTCCTTTTATTGATGTCATCTTCATTTTTTGTATTTTGGCCTGCTTTCAATCATACCCAATTATGATTCTTTGTCATTGTTATAAATAAAAAATATGCTATGGTAACTTCCTACACTGTAACCATATTTTTCCTTAGGAATGTTCCTTTTTTTCTAATTGGTGACATATTTACTCTATCCAACAATTGCAACATAATTAACAATTTGCTTTTTTGTATTAATTCTGTTATTGACTATTTTAGGCCTTGTTTTTTGGTGGAGAGGAAAACCTACCTTTATTTTTGGCTCGACACACATTACCGGGTCTTGGAATTGTGGTTGATCCATGTGCAGCTGCATTAATTCTTCTTGTTACCTTTCTCCTATGCCTTGGAATCAAGGAGGTATGGCTTTTGAAATAAAATATATACATAAACAGCAGCTTTCTTTTCTTTTGTTTTTCACTTACCTATTTTATATAACATTAATGTTTCAGAGTTCAATGGCACAATCTATTGTGACAACAGTAAATGTTGGTGTCATGCTTTTCATCATTTTAGTCGGTGGATATCTAGGTTTCAAGTCTGGGTGGGTTGGATATGAACTCTCCAACGGGTAATGGGTGTGTTTGTGTCTGCAATGTTCAGGTCATTATCTATATTGCGAACCTCTTGTGATATCATTGAAATTTATCTTTTATTTCAGGTATTTTCCTTATGGAGTGAATGGGATGTTTGCTGGGTCTGCAATAGTTTTCTTTTCATACATTGGTTTTGATTCCGTGACCAGCACAGCTGAGGAGGTAAAAGTTGACTTGGGGAACTAACCTTTAAGTCGTGTGTTGTTTGTATTGGCAGAACCTAAATGCAAGGCACATCAAATTAGCATACATGCATTGTTATTTGTTGAAGAACACATCTAATATTTTGGATAAAATCCTGACTTTTACAGTAAAACCTTTTCACTACTCTAATCAGTCTGAGTATTTCTTTGAAGCTGTCACATTCTACTAAAACAGTGGTGATTGACACTCCTTTCTTATTTATTTGCTTGGGAAAGTTGATATATAAGCTTGTGGGCAATTGTTGGTCTCTCTAAGGAACACAAAAAAATGGAAATAAAATTATTTGTAGAAGATCTATAACTAGTTATTTCCATGTGTTGTGGCTGGCTATATCAATATTCCTGTCTGGTGGTTCGAATATCTCAAATGCATCATGGCCTTTGGATTTTGGTCTTGTGATTAACAATATTCACTTGAAGATTATTATGTCAATGGATTTTGTTTTTTTGTCTTGCAGGTGAAAAATCCTCAACGAGACCTGCCAATTGGCATATCAATTGCATTAACTATATGTTGCATTCTGTATATGCTTGTAGCTGCAGTTATTGTTGGTTTAGTACCATATTATGACTTGAACCCTGATACCCCAATTTCTTCAGCATTTTCTACTTATGGGATGGAATGGGCAGTGTAAGGTTTGCTGAAGCACACTATTTACTTGTTAGAGTACATGTCTCATGAATATTATGCTTCATCCTCCATTTTACCTCTGACAGGTATATAATAACAACTGGAGCTGTTACTGCTCTTTTTGCCAGTCTGCTGGGTTCTGTTCTTCCTCAGGTACACAAACGAGCGTTTAAGATTATTTATTTAGCATATCTAAATTTATTTATTTAGCATATCTGTTGATTATTGTAGTTATGATTGTTAGATTTTGGTTTTGTTTTTTCACGACCTCAAAAGTTACTTTTAAACTTCATTTAAGCCCTAATTTGTTATTCAATTATTTTGTTGTCATTATGTACATCCTGCATATTTTGGTCAAATAAGAGATGAAAGGCTGTAACGGGAAGTCAGCAAACAAGATTCTTAGTACACTAATCGGAAGCTTCCTATGTGTCTTTTACTCTCCAGTAGAGTAATTGTATCCTCTTGTTTAGCAATTCAATTTACGTGTTCCCTTTTTCATATGGTAAAAATATTAGAAATAACTTATTCATATATATAATCTGAATCTGATAATTAAAAATATTATATGACAATGTGTTTCAATGATGTTGTCTTTGCTTTATATCATATTCCCCTTTCTATTATTTAAAAATAAAATTCTGATGAAATAGCTTTATTTTTCTGGCACAGTGATGTTCTAACATTGGTGTAAGGTCATATTTTGACTAGCAAAATGTTAGGCAGAAAGATCATGAAAAGGAGGAAGTTTGGAGAGTTTATCATAGGAGGAAATTTAAAAATAAAGAATGAGGTAGTTAGGGTGGTGGTGTGTGTGTTTGTTTGGCAGGAAAGGTTGTTTGTTTTGTTAGTCTTTGAGGTTGGTCTATATAAAGACCAACCTTATGTTTTGAGGGGGACATTTTGGATGCTTTTGCATTTTGACAGGGTATTCCTGTGTGAAAGGAAATGTGTTCCTTTGTAAACTGGTGTTGTTCTCATTTGTTTGAGTTGAGAATAATAATAGAATTCTTGGTGTTCCTGTTTTTACGATTGTTGTGAGAGTTTCTTGGTTCTTTTCGCGGGAAGCCTAACACAAAGTCATGATTCATTTCTAATGCTTTCATCTACATTGCTAGTAGTATAAACATATCTTTCTTTCTCTTTTGAGTTGTTTCTTAGATTTAATCTTTTGTACAAATTGCATGACTTCCATAAGAATAGTGTGAGTTACCATGTCTTTATTTTGTGTATAATTTTTTCTGCATTTACAAGTGTCAGCATGTATAGCAACTAATAGAGGTATCTTTTAATTGATTCTTGAATATCGTATACAAATATACATGTCTACTACGAATTAGATATGCTGCAAATATAATAGTTATTATAAATTATGTCTCTTGCACATGTTAAATATATCTTATGTTTTGCAGCCACGCGTCTTTATGGCAATGGCTAGGGATGGTTTATTGCCTCGTTTCTTCTCGGACATCCATAAAGGCACACAGATTCCTTTGAAAAGTACCATTGTCACCGGTGTCTTTGCAGCTACTCTTGCATTCTTTATGGATGTTTCCCAATTAGCAGGGATGGTGAGTTAAGTATTAACATATTGAGATGAAAAGAGACATATCTTTCATAGAAAATTGTAAACATAAATTGATATATTCATTGCTTTTGAAATACAGGTTAGCGTGGGAACATTACTTGCATTTACCACAGTTGCAGTTTCAGTTTTGATAATCAGATACGTTCCACCTGATGAGGTACCCATTCCGTCTTCACTTCTAACATCTGTTGATCAATTATTGGGGCATTCTGGTGGTCATATTGGGGAAGATAGGGCCACAAGTCCTGTAGATCCTGCTAGTTATAGTGAGGATAGCTGTCTACATGACAAGTCAGAGGCTCTTCTTGGACACCCTTTAATCATACAAGAAATAACCAAAGGTAATTATTGTTTGATTCTTCTGCCTTTATTGGAATGACTTTTAGAGAAAATTCAGAGGGTAGATGTATCTTCATATATATATATATATATATATAGTGTTAAGAATGTAATTAGTCATTTACTGTTACAAAGTTGTTAATCATTAGCTGTTACAAATTCTAGGAAATTAGGATCACTGATACCTGATTATTAGCCAAGAATTTAATGTATTTGATTCTGTAAATTAGTATAAATACATATTGTGTAGTCTACATTAGACTAGCAACACCCTCTATGGATTGAAGCAATCTCCCTAGGCATGATTTAATCGTTCTAGTTCTGCCTTCATATAGTTTGGCATGACTAGGTGTGAGGCTAATCATTTTGTCTTCTCTCTCATTCTTCTTATGGTATTCGGCACCTTAAATAGCACCTTTTTCATTGTAGTTTCATACCAAAGATTTAGGTTCTCTCAAATATTTTTAGGCATTGAAGTAGCCCAATCTTCCTCTGGCATTGTCATTAATCAATGTAAATATGCACTAGACATTCTCATTGAAAGTGGTAAGCTTGATTGTTGTCCTTGGGATACTCCTACAGATACCAATATAAAGCTTCTTCCAATTCAAGGGGAGCCATTGAAAGACCGGAAAAGATATCGATGCCTGCAAGCAGACTCATTTATCTCACTATCACCAAACTCAGTTAGTGTAATAAGTCAATTTCTAAATGCCCCTTCTGATAGCCATTGGGATGCTATGACACGTATTCTTCTATACACAAAAAGAAATCTTTGGGACAAGGATTATTGGCAATACTAAAACTCACTTTTGATGTGGGATTGGGCAAGATCACCATCATATAGAAGATCCACTTATGGGTATTGAGTTCTTATCGGAGGAAACCTGGTCTCATGAAGAAGCAAAATGCAAAACATAGTTGCTAGATCTAGTGTAGAAGCAAAATATCATGTTATGGCAGCAGCCACTTGTGACCTTACCTAGCTTAGGCAACTACTACAACAAATAAAAGTTGGGAACATCCATGAAATGAAGCTAATTTGTGACAATCAAGTTGCACTTCACATTGCATCAAACTTGGTCTTCCATGAAAGAACCTAACCAGAGATTGATGGTCACTTTGTTAGAGAAAAGGTGCTCTCTAGAGAAATCATTACTGATTTTGTCAATGCTAGTGTCCAGTTGGCTGACATGTTCACCAAGTCCCTTAGAGGCCCCCGGTTCAGTACATTTATAACAAGCTTGGTGTATATGATATATATGTTCCAGCTTTTGGGGGAGTGTTAGAATGTAATCAGTCATTTATTGTTACATATTTGTTAATCATTAGCTGTTACAAATTCTAGGAAATCAGGATCATTGATCCCTGATTATTAGGCAAGAATTTAATGTATTTGATTCTGTAAATTGGTATAAATACATACTATATGGTCTGCATTAGACAAATTATGTATAGAACACACCTTTTACAGGTTATGATTTATATAAAATGGGATTGGCTTTGTAAATTAGTTAGGCTGACTAGAACATTGACAGAAATAATCTAGCAATATTTTTGAATCATTTGATTTGATGCAATTAGAGTTTGTAAATGTGGACCACCCGAGTTGATGGGGATCCGCTAATTGGCTCAAAAGAGTATCTTGAAAGGTCAATGAACAGCCTAATACTCACGTTTTTGTTTTAGATTTTTTTTGTATCTTCTCTCTTTTTTAAGCAATTCAATTTTAAAATTTTCAATCTCTATTTCAGATACTGGCAAAACTTCCATTTAATTCCTTAGGTACTTTTAGTATTGTTTTCAAATCAAAACCAGTTTCATCTTAGTAATCAGTGTAATTAAGGTGATTTTAAAGGTCAAGATTGATTACTCGAGTGAAAATCTAATTCTGATCGGAAAACAGCACCAAAAATACTTTAAAAACTCCACCTAAGTTATGTTCAGTTTCAATCTTAGTAATAAATTTTCTGCAATAATGTTTTGGTATACATTGGTACTCTTTGTATCAACCTTTGCCTCCGCTTTCTACTGATCTGCCTAAGTAAATTAACAAACTTAAGTTTGGAGTTGATTTTACAGATGAACAGAATGAGAAATCTAGGCGAAAACTTGCTGCATGGACCATAGCCATTCTATGTATAGGGGTTCTAATTCTTACCAGTGGGGCTTCAGCTGACTGGTGTCCCAGGTCTGTCAACTTTGACAATCCTCACTAGTGTTGAAGTTATGGTGCAGATGGTATTTTTTTTAAGAATGCTAACTGAATACTGCATATATGTTTTTTTGCAAAAAAAAAAAAAATGAGTTAATAATTTGATGACTTCAAATTCATGTGTTGTTCTTATGATCACTTCTGTTCTCTTTTGGCGATACATATGCAGGATTTTGCGGACAGCGGTTTGTGGAATAGGTGTTCTTCTTCTTTTGTGCAGTGTAATTGTACTGGCCTGCATAAAGCAAGATGATACAAGGCACAGCTTTGGACACTCAGGAGGTATATGTAGTACACAAGTCTAAAATTCCTAACCTACCAAACTTTGATGAATTGATAAAAACTCAATAACAAGATTCCATCAAATCTAACACAATAGTTTTTTGATAACTTATATTTTTCAGGTTTTGCTTGCCCGTTTGTTCCATTCTTGCCTAGTGCATGTATTCTTATAAACACCTACTTACTAATTGACCTTGGGTGAGAAAACTCTTGACAACCATGCTTCCTGTTTTGTTGCATGCATGACACCAATATCACCATCTAACCATTCATGTGTTTGCATTTCAGAGTTGGTACATGGCTACGAGTTTCTATATGGATGTTAATAGGAGCACTCATATACTTGTTCTATGGCCGCACTCATAGCTCACTTTTACATGCAATCTATGTTCCCTCAGCGTATGCTGATGAAATCCATCGTTCTCAAGCAATGCATCTTGCCTAGGATTTGCAGGGCATGTACCAAAGTGACCACGTACCAGGTCTCCCTCCATTTGTTACATAATTCTGACCTTACATGTCATGGCTTACACCAATTTGTAAATATCATTTTCTAAAACCAAACTTTGTTTGCACTATCAGAAGGATGATTACTATGATTACTGAATTGTTTACTTAAACAAGTTATGTCATGTTTCACGAAGGTACTAGGTACACAAAAGTGCCTTCTACATTTCTTTTTGCAATTTTACATGCTCTCAAAACTTTTTGTTTGGACTTGTTCTTAATTCGAGAAAAAAGGGTTGGCAATAACAGGTTTGAGCTGCATATTCTTGCTACAGATTAAGTATAGTTTTTCTAAGTTGCGTTCTGAAAGAATGGTTAGTTAGATCATCTACAACCCACGGCTCCATCTAAGTCTTTTTATTACCCTTCTTAGATGTAAAAAGTGGATTCTAATAATGGTTATTAGTGTTTAATTACTTTCAATATGATTTTTTTAATTATTATAGACAATTACTTCTGTAAGCCTATTAATTTTTTGGTATGAATAATATAGGCAATGAATACATTTTATCATTTTCAACGTTTATGATGAATATTGTTTACGTAACATGGTTGATAAGTAATGGGCATATAAGAGATTAAAAAAAATTATTTCATTCATAGTAATATGTTTTTTTACAAAGAATATTAGAAATATACTTTGTTTTAAGAATCTTCTTTGCAATCGTTAAAACTCGAGATTGAGGAACAACATTTTATAAATTTTTAATTCTTTTCCTTTCAAAGATTTCTGACATTCAATAAAATGTAGTTGTCTATATGTAGGCCTCAAAATCATGCTTTATTGTTATTATGATTTCGTTCGTTATCATTCTCAAGACGACTTGTATAACTTATTTCTTGGGATTGCACCAAAAACCTGTTTTTAAATGAAAGATTTTGTTACAAACTTGTAAAAGAAAAAAAATAAAAAACAGAAATCATATTTGCTGTTTTTTGTTAACGTTAATAATTATTTTTGAAATTAAAATATTCCCAATATTTCCGTCATTTTAGGTTATATAAGAGACATCATGAAAGAAAAATATTTTTACTACTCATTTCGTAAACCTTTGTTGTGTTCTATTTGTTCTTCACTTTTACTCTAAAAAAGAAAAAAACTATTTTCATAATCTTCAAGTTGATCCATGAACTCATCTTCTATTTCTAATTCCTGTATTTTACTTCTAAACCAGCGAGACCCAATGTTAAATTATGTATTGAAAAAATGTATTAAAAAATGTTTTCAACAATAACAACTTAACTTTTGATGAGATAAAAAGAAAGAGATTTTAAGTATGAGAGTGATAAGACAGTTTTTGATGACATCATTATCAAAACGATTTTTATAAATCTTAAGAAAGACTCATTCTTTAACGCTTTTTAGATTTTTCTATATTTGTTTGTTTATAAATGAGATTATTTTAATTCTTATCAACTTGATTAAATTTCATTGAATAGATTCACACTTCAAGTTATAAGTTAAGTATTTTTTGGGCTTAGTCATTTTTGGATAAAAATTGAGTATTGTTTAAAATCAAATTCATTCTTGATTAAAATTAAGTATTGTTTGATATTACAACTACTTCTGGCTAAAATCAAGTATTGTTTGGACAAACA
>Ga0099825_1004484_pt1 | contig 18290 bp, 7 predicted proteins | sample SiratroredBW_FD_76838 | JGI IMG/M metagenome (GOLD analysis project Ga0099825, IMG submission 76838) | Root nodule microbial communities of legume samples collected from California, USA - Siratro red BW | ecosystem: Host-associated > Plants > Roots > Nodule | place: USA: California | collected...
ATAACTTTATAAACACAAAAAAAATATTTAAATTATGATTGAGCCAAATAATTTAAACTCAATTCCTTCATAAGTCAATTTTTGAATTAAAATCGTTTAAATAAATGAGCAAAAGGTTAACGTCATATTCCTTTTCACCGATGAACCTAAAGTTGAAATACTTGACTGAACTCATTTATTTCATTGACTACAACTATTGTTGGGTAATAGAATTTCCTTTAATTTATTAAAACTTAAAAGTTGAAAAATGTTTCTCAAGTTTAATTTTACATTATAAAAAACATACAATAACCATAGAAGCGTCTTCAAACAAAATTTGTTTATACGTGAAGATATCATTTTAAATATAAGTGTCACTTATACGAATTACTTATAAAGGAAGATAGTTGTTGAGACAAACAACCTTTTTTTAGTTTAAAAGTAACTCTTTTTAAATTTAAATTATTGATATGTGATATCATATTAAATTAGGAATTTTTTATATGTAAGTTGGAAATATTCTGATAGACTTAACCACTATATGATTGACACGTGTAAGGTGGGTATGTGGCAGTGAGTAATGAGGTATTGCATAGGTGGCATTTTGCAATAGGATAGCCACCAGGGAATAAAGGCGTCATGGAAGTTGACGCGCCAAGTGAATCATGAATGAACAATAACCCAGAGAACCAACTCCCACCTCAACCTCAGTATATAAACCCTCACCATGTTAACGCAACACCCAAGCTCACAAAGTGAGGCCACCCAAACTTCAAACCCTTCTTCTCCCTCTCCCCCTCTCTCTCCTCAACAAAGGGATTCAGGTTTCCAGCCTTTCAACCTTTTTTTAATAATAAAAAAAAATTATTCAGGTTTTTTACTTCCTGTTCTCTGGTTTTGGAATTGAGACATGTTCTACTTGTAATTTTGAAAACCTCTTTTTTTTTTTTTCTTCTTGGGATTTTCTTTGCTTGTTGTAAAACATGGCAACCGCTATAGATATGTACAACAACAGCAACATCGTACCGGGTTTCCTAGATCCGTATAGTGAGGAGCTGATGAGAGCACTTGAGCCTTTTATGAAAAGTGATTATTTCTCTGCCTCTTCCAATTCCGCATCTCCTTCACGTCAATCACACCCTTCTTCTTTCGTTTCATCTACTTCGTATCCCTCCTCCAACCAAATCAAACTCAACCAACTCACCCCAGATCAAATCCTCCAGATTCAGGCCCAGGTAGGCTTTCAACAACACGTGGGTCATTCGGACCATCGTCAAACCCAAGCCCAGATGGGCCCAAAACGTGTCCCCATGAAGCACGGTGGCGTGGCCGCCAAAGCTGCGAAGCTCTACCGTGGGGTGCGGCAACGGCATTGGGGGAAGTGGGTCGCCGAGATCAGACTCCCGAAGAACCGCACGCGCCTCTGGCTGGGAACATTCGACACCGGAGAGGAAGCGGCGCTGGCGTACGACAACGCAGCGTTTAAGCTCAGAGGCGAGTTCGCGCGCCTCAACTTCCCTCATCTAAAACACCAGGGAGCGTTCGTGTTCGGCGACTTCGGAGATTACAAGCCGCTACCTTCTTCCGTGGACTCCAAGCTCCAAGCTATTTGCGAAAGCTTGGCCAAACAAGAACAAAAAACGTGTTGCTCTGTGGAAGACGTGAAGCCCGATGTACACACTGCTGCTGAGCTGGCACGGGTGGAGTCTGACGTGGCGCAATCCAACGTTTGTCCTGAGTTCAAGAATTTTAAGGTGGAAAACGTGAAGGAAAACCCAATGTTGTCATCGCCGTTGTCTTGCGAATCTTCTTCGCCTGAATCGGGTGTTACTTTCTTGGATTTCTCGGATTTCTCATATTCTAATGATCAGTGGGATGAAATAGAGAGTTTTGGGTTGGAGAAGTACCCTTCGGTGGAGATTGATTGGGCGGCGATATGATCAGTGTATGAGAAATGGTTGGTTTTGCTTTGGTCTGGTTTTGGGTTTCATATGCAGTTATTATTTTGTAATTTTTAGGGTTATGTTTGAGTGTCTTTGGCTGCTTCTGCAATGGAATTTTTGACATTTGCGGATGTTTTGCTGAAACACGGCTTGCAAATTTTAGGTAGTGGTCGTGTCGTAAGGTAGTGGCCAATGGTCTTCTTGGTCTGCTGGTGTTTTTTGTTACTTGCATGACCATGGGACTTCTCTACTTGTCTCTTTGTTCGCTGTTGTAATTAAAGTGTACTTCCAATATATAAAAAATTTCCATGTTCTTGTAAAGCATGGAGAAGGGCTCGTTGATGTTAGTACTACTTGTTTTATGCTGATTTAGACCAAAATACCACAGCTGAATTATTTATTTCCATCCATATCATATTATGTCAAATATTCATCCAAATAGTATATTAAATTAAATAATTGTCTAATAACATGATTTAGTCAACAAAGAAAATTTGGTTCCATTTTTTCATAATTTTTTAAATTTTTTCTTCCCCCTTTTTTTCCGTGAAACTTTCAAACCAAAATTTAAAAGAAAATTATTTCAAAATTTTCAGATCTTAGTTTTCTTAACAAATTTTTATTAGTTACATATTTTTCTAAATAATTCTTTTAAGAAATGATTTTCCAAACCAATTTTTTAAAATGACTATTGTTTAAAAGCTCAAAATTATCGATTCTCTTTCCTTAATAAAAAATAGAATAAAATCAAGTTGAGACTGAAACTGCTATATTAAACTGTGCTATTTGCTATTTGATAAATATTTGGCATAATATGTTATTGGAAGAAATAAGTGATGCTATTTTGGTAAAAATTTTATCATGATTAATTGAAAAAATCGAATACACAATAAATTTAAAAAATTGAAAATTAATTTGTTACGAATGAGATAAGTTAAAAATAAAATAATTTATTCACCGTTTTAATAGTTTCATAATTATTCAAATGAACCAAATTAATTATGAAAAAAGAACAATTTTATATTTTGTACTTTTTCTATTCTGACATCGATTTTTAAAGTAACTTTACATGTATATGGAATAAATTATACAACATAAATATATTTTCGTTGTGTTAATTATTTTAAAAAATAATAATACAACGAAAACAATAATCTTTGCGTCTTTTTAAGAGTTTAACCCACAAAAACAAGTGTTTCGTGGCGTTGTTTTTTCTAAAAAAGTAACGCAATAAAACCACGTTTTCACCCCATTAATTTGTTTTTTTATAACACAATGGAAACAAAATTAAATTTGCGTTAGATTGTTTGAGGAAAAAAAAGTAATATAGAAAAACTTATCTATGTTGTGCATATCAATTATGTTGGTTTATGGTGGTGCCAAAAATTTGAGATGTTTTTGTCGAAAAAGAAAACGCATAGTATGAAAAAAATATGGAGCTTAATAATCATTTGGAGGATGCGAACGGTAATACCTATCATAGTTTTACTGACTTGTCTACGGTAATGGGCCCATTAGCCTATTTGATGCATTGTTTGTATGCATTATTCAAAATAGACTCTAAAAAGATTTTTATACAAATTAAGTTAAGCTTAAAAAAGAGTAAATTTTAGAGAGAGAAAATAATAATTATATAGACCTCGTAACACTCATTGTGACTTGGTTTATTTCCATCCTCAGATCCAAAAATATGGTTTACTAAGACATTTATTTTAAAAAACAAATGAATGAATATTAATAATTGCTGAGGGTTTTCTAACATCAATCTACTTATTTCTTTATAAATAAGATAAAATTGTGTTTTGAGAGAAGAAAGAAAATGTATATTATAATGAATCCCTTTATGTAAAAAAATAAAAGGCGACGGTTTGAAAACGTGGAAAGAAGAAAGATTCTTAACTTGAGCATGTTAGCATGGGAAGAAGGCATGCTAAGCCACATGATTAAAGGTGGTAAAAGGGTAAACAAGGTGATAGCATGGTGTTGCATAGGGCTTTAAGCTTTATCCCCTCATCACAGAATCCTTTTACCAAGTTGAAGATGCAATGTTCTGATCTCGTTCACATTCCTTTTGAAGAAGGGTATTGAAAAAAGAGGGAATTTGACATTAAAGTGGGAAATTGAAAAAGATATAAGAAATGTAGGGCTCATCAACCTCACTAACAAAATTGAAGTGTTGCATTGGGGAGATAAGAGAACAATAGCAATTGAGTCAAATTGTTTAAAATGTAGTATTAAATGCTTTATCTAGAAAATATAAAGTTGAAATACTTTTACGAGAAGAAGCATAGATATAACTTTGTCTTGGGGTGGTTGTCGAGAAGGAAGAATAAGAATATAGTTATGATTTTGATGCGTCTATCTATTTTGGCATTCTTTCTTACTTTATTCATTGCACCTTTTGAATGGAGAAGGGACGCCCTTCCAAATTCCTTATCTCAACCCCACACACACTTCTTTTTACGCATCTTCTTTTCTGTCAAAATTCCCCATGCTTTCTTTTATTAATTTATTTTTATTATAAAAATTCCCTTGCTTGTACTCTTATCTTAACTACTTCAAAGTTCCATTTTTTAATTAAACTATTTACTATACAATAATTTTAAAGGCAAGGCTAAGGGCACACATTTATCCCTTCTTTCACAACAAAATACATTAATCTTAACTTATAAATCAACTTCACATCATACCATTGATATTAGAAATAAATTATTGATGAAATTCACATCACATTAAAAAATACGTTACATTTGTATTTTGTGACAGTTAAATTTAGATGGAAAGAAGTGTGTGTGTGTGTGTGCAATTTCTTATATTAATTAATCTCTTTAGGTTTATTTTACTCAACCTGAAATAGTCGTGGCCTAATTCCATTATTAGAAAAAAAAATTCAACGTTACTCCATTTAATGAAAAATAATAATTAATAATGTGAGATTTTATAAATTTAAATTTTGTGTATATGTATAATAAATCGTGAATGGATAATAATATCGTTTATTTTTTATTGGGCACACAGTGTTTTAATTTTAATTATAATTCACTGAGAGACTAATTTCTTTCGTTAGATTCAATTTATTTTAAATGTGTCTACATTAAATTTAGATATTTACTTAGTGCTAGTATTCTGATTTGGCTTTTATGTCGCAAATGGAATCGCAAGTCTCCAAATTTTGACTAAAATATCACAATTAGACTATTATTTCCTTACACAGCATATTGTGTTAAATATCAGTCTAGATAGTATATTATGTCAAATAATTACCTAAATAACATGATTTATTCTAGTAGTTCAGAATTTGGTTTCATTTTTTATTTTTTTTTAAATTCTTTCTTTCTTTTCTGTAAAATATTCAAACCAAATTTTTAAAAATAAATTTTTTAAAAATTTATAAATGTTAATTTTGTTAACAAATTTTCTAAATAATTATTGTTTAAAAACATATTTTTGTAAATACTTGTTTCTTCAAATAATTATTTTCTAAATATATTTTTTAAATTATTTTCCAAACCATTTTTTAAATATTTGTTAAAAACTCAAAAGTATCAATTCTCTTTCCTTCATTTTTAAATAAAAAAAAATCATGTTCTGAAACCAAAATTTGAACTGCTACACTAAACTATGCTGTGAGTAACTATTTCACACATGTGATATTTAACAATTTTTGACATACTATGTCATTGGAGAAAATAAATCATCCTAATGTGATATTTTAATTAAAATTTCTAATTAAAATACTACATAGAGGTTTCGATTCATTCATAATTAGTTTAAATACAATTATTATTATTTGTACGGTATTCAATTTAGCCAATGTAAAAAAATGTAGCCTGTATAGTAATTAAGTGCGATAAGATTAAAGAGGAGAATTTAGGGTAAATTTTTTAAACTGGTGTAATTTTTATTTGAAATTCTCAAAATGATGTATTTTTCTATTTATTTTTGTATATGGATAAATGGTGTCTGCCAGACACCATATTAATATAAAGAAATAAATGAAATCATGAAAAAATAACACCATTTTAGTTTAGTAGAAGAAATGGTGCAGTCAATATTTGAATTAATGAGTTAATTAAAACAGTCACAATAAGTGAGATTTATATATTGAATTAAATTAAGAGTAAGTTTGATATTGAAAAGAAAAATAAAATAAAATTAAAATTTAATAATAAAATATATTTAGCAAATTTAAGTATAAGTTGGATATTGGATATTTGAATTTAGTTACTAATATAGAAAAAATTTAAAATAAAATTGAAATTTAGTAATAAATTTAGAAAGAAAAATTTGAAAATATTATATAATTTTTTAAATAAATTTATTGTTAGTTTTTAAATTATATTTATGTAATTTTTTCTTCACAATATGTAACCACTCTTCCATTCAAATTAATTTCACAATTATTCAATTACTTAATCAGAATTAATTTCAACCATTATATATTTATTAATTAATAAAATGACTTTGTAATTGTCTATTTATTTTAGTTGAACAGTAGCAACACACCAGGTGAAAAAAAAAGGAATAGGTGGAAAATATTAACTATGCTAAAATGGTATAGTATTATCACGATTTTAATTAACTCAATAATTGAAATCTTAGTTACACAATTTCATCTAGTAAATTAAAATTGTGCTATTTTTTCATGATTTTATTTAATGTTAACTTAAAATAGTATAATAAAAACACTGTTTTTTCACAATAATATAGTCTCTCATATGCACTATTTACCCATATCCTGAAATAAATAGAAAAATACTGTTATATTAGGAATTTCAGATAAAAATTACATCACTTTACAAAATTTGCCAAAATTTAGGATTTTTAATGTGCTTTGTACCGAATGTCGGACCAAGTACTTTTTTTTTTTTTAAATTGGTGCTAATTGTGGAAGAACATCTTAATACTTATATTTAGGTTTTTCTGTTTTATCTTAATGTTGAAAATCGGGCCCCTCGTGATCATTAATGAGTAGGTTTTTCAAATTTTTTTCAAGATTTTAATTCCTATATTTTTTTTTTAATTTTTAATTTTGTATATACTTTATTTTGCTTATTTTCGGGTCAGTTATACCTAGATCTAATGTATACATTTAGGATACCATCAAAATATGTTTTTATTACTTAAAATGTAAAAAAGAAAAGAAATAAACATATATAAAATTGAAAATTAAATTAAAACTTCATATTTTTTAAATTAGTGAAATAAAAAAAGAGAATACTAAAATCACGAATAAAAAAATGAATGGGAGATCAAATTGTAATTTAGCCTATAATATTTTTTATTAAAACAGTACTGAGTGATATCAAAATGAGTGTAATTTGTACTGGGCAGTTACTTCCTGAAGTATACAAATTTTAACCAGCACTATAAAAATATTTTAAATATAAAAAATGTCCTTGAACACTGTGCTGAAAGGATTGATTATCAGTTCTTTTGTGGTCATCAAAATAATGATTCCCAAGTCAGCACATATAATAGAATATTAGAGATGTATTTAGGATATGGTTCTGTAAATGATACTGTTAACATTTTCAGCTCAATTTGACTGCCTATGATAACACAGCTTGCAAATAATGGGTTTGCTGAACACTCAATTGATATATTTACATAATTTATTTAAATACTTGGGACTTAAACCTAATGGAAAGATATTGATGAGGGAATGGTGCAGTTTGAATCCATGAACAGAGATTATGGCATTATATTATCAATGGCTCTTTTTGTCAGTGTAAAGTGGTGAAACCAATCAACCAACTCGCAAGTAAAGAATTATCACTGTTAATTTCAAAATAAAAATGTCAAGGCTATTTTTGATATTTTAAAAAATTATACAGTGCAGGAAGCAACAGCCTTTGTATTGGAAAGTTCTAATCCCTTGATAGCTGGCCTGAAAATGGCTAAGCCCAGACGAGAATATTGAGTTTCAGGCCCAAAAAGAAGACCCAAACCCTGTGTGGCTAAAGGACTTTGTGGGCTTCGTTAAATTGCTAGTTGGGGCCTTACGCTTCTTTCATTTTACGTGTTTTGCCCCGTGGATGTCTGGTCTTTTATTTGCTAAAAACCTTTTCCCTTATTTTTAGATGGAAAGTTTTATAATTTTTAAGAAATTTAAATTTTTAATATTTAAATATTTTATTCGGATAAAATAATATACATTTATAAATAATATACCTTCATTAACTTATAATTTTTTTATTTAGGTATAGATTTTCAATTACCACTAAATACAAAATATTGGACAAAATAATCTAAAAGAACATCAACTAAAATATAATTTATATTAATATTAACTATTTTTTTTTACTTACATCAGTAAAAAGATAATTTTATTAACCTTGATTAAAAATCTTAGTTTGCGTCAGTTAAAAAGTTATCAGTCAATATTGGTTGAAAAAGAAAATTCTTATTAATGTGATGAAGAAAGTAACCTTGATTATTGTTTTAATAGATGTTGGTTGGAAATAATCTCGAATAACATTAATTAGAAATAATATATGTTGATGCTAAATGAAAAAATTATATTTAAGATGGGCAGAAATATACTGTTTCACAAAATAAAAATCACAATTAAAATTATTAAAGAAATAAAAATAACTTAAATTATTAGAAAACCCAATTTTTAAAAAACTATAAAAAAATTAGTGACGATTGATTTTACTTTGAAAAAAACCATCAATATTAGTGAGAAAACAATATCAAACCCATGATATTATAACCTCAGTTAAGCCGATAACACATTCACCAAAATATCATTAAGGATATTTTAATCGAGTTCAAATTGAAGAAATAAAATGAAGAGAAAAAAATGAATTTAAGATAAAAATATGAAATCTTTTATATTCTTAATTTTTGGATAAAATTTAATATTCTTTAATTTTAAACAATTAAGTTATTTTTCTAAATTTACAAAATGTTTAATTTCTTTAAAAATTCTTGATCAGGAAAATATATTTTCTGATAAGACATTTAAATTTTTTATAAATTTAATCATCTTCTAAATCTTATCCCATCAATACTTGTGTTACCGTTCGCGTTGAGATTAGAAAAAAATTGAAAGTTTACTTTAGTGTTTCTTCTTTCTTTTTAGTAAGATAGTATTAGCTGAACATCCCTCTCTCTTTCTCTCTCCAAATAATATAAATTAGTTATATAAAAAGCTGTTAATCTTTATATTTTATAAAGAGATGAATAAAGAAAACAAGTAAAAAAACCATATTAATATTTACATTTTATTTATTTCACAGTATTTTGATGAAGTTTCAATGTTTTATTATTTCGAGGTTATTTATATTATTTGTTTATTATGTAGATTTGTATGTTTAAATTTTACTTTTAAAAATACATTTATTATTTTCTTTCATAAGGTGATCAGTATGTTGTACTCTTGTTCGTTTTAACGTGAATAAAAATTGTATTGATAGCGATAAATATTTAATAGTTTCTTATTTTTTTTCATTCCTTTCATGTCTCTAATAATTAATTTTAAATATCATAATATTAATTTTAAAAGCATAAGATTTTCTTATGCTTTTACAACGTTATAAAGTAAATATCCAATAATATATTAATTTTAAAAGCATAAGATTTTATTATGCTTTTACAACGTTATAAAATAAATACCCAATAATAGCACTGAGAAAAATTAGTTATACAATATTGTTACATGGAAAAAATTATATAAATCATTTAAATTTATACAAGTGTAACTCTAATCATCAAAATGAGTAGTGACTATTATATCCAAAATACATATTCTTATTTAGTGAGTCTTAAACTAGTTTAACAATTAAATTGATGGGAGTAAATTTGTTAACTAAGTTTTAAGCTTACCTAACAATTAAATTATTGGAATTAAAGTTGTTTAGTAAGAGTGGTTCTTGCAACTATCCATGTTTTTTAGTTTTCTAAATTTAATTTTTTTTCTGGCGAATATGAGTCTTAAAGAAGATATGGTCTGTTCAACAAGTTTGTATAATTCTAAAACTGATCTATAGGTGTCTCAAATTGGATATTTCATATTCTTTCTTATTAGTTTAGAAGACTATAATCTTAACTTGAGTGATTTATCCAATTCATAATTCTATAATTACTCAGGTAGGTAAATTCACACTCATTCAATTACTTCAAAGGAAAAGATAGTGTAATAATTTTATTCCATACCCAAAGCAAACAACATGTTAATCAACAAAAATCTCAATTTCTAAATTGATTTCCATTCAATACAACCATTCACACTAAATAAACCAAATCATACTCCAAACATCAACTTAATTCAACATATCTACAGACAAATAAAAATTTATATCACACATTATGGCAATCCCTGTAAGAGAAATTTGAAACTTATGACTACATCACATTTGCATCCATATTTTTGTACTTTAGGGTATTATTAAAAGATAAAACTAATTTTTCTTTCTAGATTAGATGCCTGAGTGCTCTCAAATAACTTCAACTTCCAAAGACTAACAAATAACCTAACATGCACTCACAAATCTTGATTAATTATCTGAACACATTACCTTAACCTAAAAGAGACTAATCCTAAAGTCATATAAGTCATATGCAAAACACCTTTACTAAAATACACTAATAAAAAGTTTAAAAATAACAATAAAACTGAACTTACTCTAATTAAAAAATCTGATCAAATAATTTGATCAAATCATTATTACAAGTCTAAGGATGATATTTGAGCGTCAATATGATGAAGGATGAAGTCAATTTTTTAGAAAAAGAAATAGAAGAGAAAAAAAAAAGTTTTGTATAAAAGTGATAATAACTAATTTTTTATTTTAATAATAAAATATTTAAATATTATTTTAATTATATCACTTTTAATTTAAATTTATTTTTTAGGTTCTTGCAGTTTTTATTTTATTTTATTGTAATTAGTATGAGTAATCTTAGATAAATATTTATACAAAAATACGTGTTTTATTGAAATTTGGAATGTAAAGAAGATAAATGTATTGTTGTGATGCGAGAAAGTGCCGGAAAGAATGTGGATCCCCACGATACATATTTTTACATGGTGCAGCTCACGGTTTCTAGTTTTACGTATATCATATGCGCGATTCAAAGAAACTACAAATCCTAACCCCACGTTTACTCGTGAACAATATATTAAATAATACAAAAATGACAGAAATGTGACCATTTGTTACAGTTAATTATCATCAAAATCTTAAGAGTATCCTTCATTCCACTCTTGGGTGACCTGTTACATCCATTGGATTTTATGCCTTTCTAGAATTAAGATCTCCTTTAATTATAAAATAAAAACAAAATCTTATCAAGAATAATAATATAACGATTCCGATTGAACTATTTGCTATATATAGCCTACTTTCATCTCGACATGACTTCACAAAATTTCTAATAATGTCAATTAGACCTCAAAGTCAAATCGACCTTTTAGAGTGCATCTCGTTTATTAAATCTAATAACAACATGCTCCTTAAATATTTGAACCAGTTTATGTGGGAATAATGAATCTTTGTGCAATCTTTTCAAAGTAAGCTATGCGAAGTTATTGGTACAAGATATTTAGCCAAGTTACGTTATTTATGAATCTTTCTTGTAGCAGACAGTGTTTTGAGTAGTGGGATAGAAAGGGATTCGGAAGAGAGAAAAAGAAAGCACAAGCTTGAGTGTGTTGACCTAAAAAATAGAAGCTTGGTATAAGATATGTTGACCAAAAAAAAGAAAAAGTGTGATGATGCATTCGCATGTGTTGCCACCAGAAATTTGGTTAGGCTTCTGAACACACACGTGGGGTCTTTACGTAGCTCTTTCATTCTCATGTCATGTATCTGTATTTGGTGGAGCATGCTAGCTTGTTCAAATGGGATTCTTTGCACGCTAGCTGTTTTTAGCATTTGGTCAAAACAATGACCTCGTTTGAACGTTGAACATTGAATATTGAATGTTGAACAATGAACTAAGATGGTCGTACATCGAGTAGTGATACAAGGGAAGGAAATGATCACTGACCAAAAGAATCGCATTATTTAGCTTTTGAAGCATTATTGTGTGCAATTTAGTTATTTTTTATTCGAGGGTAGAATGAAAGAACGAGAGCGAAAGTGAAATTTGTTCTCAACCCTAAATCTTCATTGATGCTTATTCTTTGATTAAGACATTGTTGCTAAGAAGCAGGCATAATTGCCGTTTACGTTGGTCTTTTGTAGTGGAATAACATTTTGAATCAAGTTTTCATGTTTCATTTTGCTTATTAAATCACACTTAAAGATTTGACTACCAATATAATTTAACTTTGGAAGTTCAAAATCTTGAAAAAGATAGTCATATATTAGTTTTTTTTATCCTTCAAGTTATATATTCATTTTCTGTCTCTTTGACTATTGTGTTCTAACGTAAGAGAATAGATTATTAGCAATACAAATTCATTTTTAACTTGAAAACAATAAGAATATGTTCTTAATGAAATAATATTTTTTAATTTTATTAATTAATAAGCATTTAAAAATATCGAAATCTTACTAGATATTACATTTTTTAGAATGTGTATAGGAAATAAATTATATCATATGCAAAATGAGATATAATAAGAAAGAAGGTTTAAGGAGATATTAAATTCACGTTTAAGGTTTTCACGTCTTGATTAGAAAATTAAGAGTTTAGGAGTTAAACATTATAATTCAATAAATAATAATATGCATGGATTTTCAAAACCTAAAATTTATTACTAATTTTGGTCATATAAGAAATTAAAGTTTTTTAATCCATTGGAAAAAAAATTAGAGTTTACAACAATTCACACTTAATCAACCGAACTAGATTTCCTTAAGAAAGAATATAATTTATGAATAAAATAAAATATTTTTCACTCAAAGAATTGAAGATAAACTAAATGAGAGAAATTGGATATTAATCGCACAATAACAACACTAGATCTAGAAGAGAAAAATGTTTCCTGATGAGAAATAAAAATATTCCAACACCTAAAATTTTCCTTAATTTAATTTTCTAAGACGTCTTTTAAATTGTGTTATTCTTTCTTCCAATTAAATTAAAATTAAAAATTTGTCAGTTATTAAATCAATAAAGTAATTAATAAATTGCATTAATGTTAAATTATAATTTAGCAAATGAATAATTTCATCCTCACATGTCTCAAGGATACCAATTTAATACTTAAACAAGTAAAAAACTGATTTATTTTCTGAATATGTAATTAATCTCAGCTTTACAATAAAACATTATCTGAATCTCAAATTGATATTTAAAATTGTATTTTTGTGACAAAAGAATCCTGTAAAACTTTTAAATAGGACATAATTGTAAAAACCTTTACAATTTCAACGTTAATAACATTGAAATTTTTCCGTAATTATCCAAAAATTTCTAATTATTGATTTTGAAAATGAATTGCGGTGAAAATGTAGAAAGGTAACTCGTATTGGGCCTACTTTTTGGGACTTAGATGGATTGATGACAATAGCATCCCCACCCAACAAAATACGGTTTTACATTCTGCTCCCCGAGAATTTCAACCTGCAGCCCCATAAATTTTAAATGATTAGTTTACCCTTCTGAAAATAAAATGTTCACTATGGGTGGTAATGTGTTGGTTTAGAGTATTTTTGTATGTTTGTAGCATTCTTGGTGGCACGTGGTGGTTAGAGACAGTGCTTGGTGGTTGTTAGTGATGGCTAACAGTGATGCCGATTTAGATAAGAGTTGTTGTTATAATGATTTTGGTAAGTTTATGTTTTCCGTTTTTACGGTTTGAGTTTTGGAATGTACAATGGGTAACCTTTTTGATTGTACATGTTATATGAGATTGAGCTTTTTTTTTTTTATAAGTGATCATGCCATTTTGAGCTATATATTTAATAAGAATTTGATATTATTAAATTATTTAAAAGAAATTGATATTACAATTAAAGTAACAACAAGGACTTATGTGAAATAACGTACACATGGAGATATGATATTAATGTGTGCATAAATTTTATGTGAAATAACATACATACACACATGATATAATATTTTCACAAATGGATAAAGTGAAAATAAAGGGATCTTAAAATGTTAAACAAATAGATTGGTAAGATCTAGAAAAGGGTGACCCTCATTTGAGCATGTAGATGCTATTAATTAAATAAATGATAATAAATGATAATTCTTTTACATAAAAGTCAATTTAGAAGATGGGAAAAACAATAATTCATTGATAATTAAACTCATACTAATGTTAGACCAGGTTCATCCAATATTCACCTTTAATACATGATGTCATTGATGATTGATGATCAATATTTGGTTATGGATATACAGAATGGAGGAATATTCATAATCACTTGTTAGAATGAATTTGTTTAAAAAAATTGGAAGGGGAGATAAATATTCTAGATTATTGGATGGTTATGAATGGATAGACCAGTTAAAAAAATTATTACTTTTTGATGGGATGCCAATAGGAAGTTATGACACACCTAACATACTTTTTTCCAATATCTATACCACAATAATAGTTCTCTAATTGATATTATTGTCTTCAGGCATTAGTGTAGACATATGGATGACTATGCTTAATATGAGACATGTGCTTGCTAATAAATACAATGTTATTTTAATGTTTTTATCATTGAAACAAAATATCACCATATTTCCATTAAAAATTAAGTCTCTCATAGATGTTAGTATGCATAGACTCATATGTATAAGACATGTGAACAATTCACATTTTGTTAAAGTATTTTCTAGTGTCTATCTTCTGAACTACTTACAAATTATATTATATGATAAAAATTAAAGTAAATGAAATTACAAGATGATTGTCCCATATCAATTATGACATACTATGTGAAAGTTATTCATATTATATTAGTAAGATACAAGTATTTACACAAATATTAGGAATTACACTTACATATATTAATTAATATAGCAGACGATTGATATTATTCTTGCATACTATTCATTTTACTATTGTATATAACTTTAGGAATGCACATTCTCATACTCTCTCAATTTCTTTACTCACAATTATTTATTTTTAAAACAAATATAATTCACAACGTACAATTCAAAATATATTTTTTCAAGAATAATGTGATTTTATTCAATAATAATAATAATAATAAGAATAATAATAAAAAAAAAAACTCAAGTAAACCTACTTTTATTACTTGCCTTTTAGCCCACAAAAATTAATGTGAGAAAACACAATAAAAATGTTTCTACTTTATCATTAAATAAAAATAGTCATATATAATAATTAATTTTTCTCAATAATATTTATTGTAACTACTTCACATTGATCATACATAAATATTCTATTTTTTTATAGTGTAAATACTTCACACTAATCATATATAATAATCAAAGCAAAGAACTAATTTTTATAAGTAAACTCTAATAAAGTATTATGTTACCAAATCACATTAAAAGAAAATAAGGTTTATGTGACGTAATATACTTGACGAAATAGAATGTCATGATGAATATTTGATGAGAAGAAAATAAGGTTGTTCACATGTATAGTTGACGAAATAGTTTGTTACAATGAATAGGTTCTTTGAGGACTCTTGGCATCCTTGTTCGTAAAAGGTTGTCTTACTGTAATAATACAAATATATTAGAAGTAGTTTGGTGGCAACAAAGGTTGGTAGCTTCATTCGATTTACATCAAGATACAGTGAACACTTGAGACAAAGTAGCACACATGGGTATATTTTAATGTCGACAGCGATGTCAAGCCATGCGGAACTCCATCATTCCGACCTGGACCTTAGTAGGAAGGGCCCCATTTCTCACTTCTCCCACTCTTTTCACTTCAATTCAAGATGCTCCAAATTTTGGGCAAACTACCATATAAGCCAAAAATAAGATAAAGACCAACAAAATTTTATCTATTATTAGGCTTTTATTTAAATGTATTCCTAAGAACCAAGTTCCTCAATCTGAACAGTAGTAATGTGCGACAAAGTTGGAAGGATTTGCCGACCTTAGCCCCTTTAATGGGGGGTTTGGGATAAGGCAAAACTGATGATGATGAGTGGGTGATTTTGAATAAAATCTAGTAATAATTTGGCATTCAATGAATTGTAAGATAACAACTTGAACACTGCATGCATGCAAGGGGATAAGAATTGAGCTTTGTGGTACTAAAGGAGAAGAGGATAAAATCATGTTACAGAAATAAAGGGATGAAGTGCAGCTATATCACTTTTGCTAAAAAGTGCAAACTATGCTTCCACTGTGGATTCACAATCCCTTCAACTTGTGCTTCCACATTATTTTTTGTTTATTTATATCAAGATTCCTAATCTATGGGTCACACAAAATGATTAAAAAATAACAAATGCCATATCCATTTCACACCAAAACCACTCTTTTTTTAAGTAATATCTTCACGATTCAAATTTATGCCATTCCTGTCAAAGCAAATATCCCCTCTTCTTTGTCCTCTTTATCAACATCCTTTTTATTTTTTCCCAACTTGGTTAACAGATCATTTTTATGGCATATCACTTTTAAAATAATTTTATTGAAATACTTTCACCTCTTTATTAAATGCATTACTTTGATCATGACATGTAGATTAGTTAATTTGAAGAAACATTAAAGGTAAAAAGTATGATTCAATTTGAGTTTTTTCCATATGCCTAAAACTGGAAGAGCATATTATGATCCATGGCTTGCTATCATCAGAATCTCCAGGCCTAAGAACGAGTGGTTTAACTTTCCTCTGTGTAGAAGTGATGAAGGAAGGTAAGACTGGATATTAGACGTCTTCGTTTATGACAATCAATCGTACTTGTTTATTTTTTTAACCAATTTTTGTCGTCTTGTAACTGGGATTTTGTGGATTCAAATATAATGGGCTATCAGTTAATCCATTGAATAATATCATGATCCTAGATATTAAAAACGAAATAAAATATTTTTATGACAAAACAAATTATTTGGGTGTATAATTTAAGAGAAATTGAAATTTTATAAATTTAGGAAAGTAATTTGATTACATAAAATTAAAAAAATTAAATTATATTTAAAAATAAGTATTTTTATCTTATTTCAAATTTATAGTTCTTCATTTTATACTCTCTTTTCTGCTTGATCTCAACTACGACACATATTCATTTTGGCTTCGGTTACCATTGATTTAAAAGCAAAATATTCTTATTTTAGGATAATTCTTGACTTCTTTCTGTTCATCATAAAATAAAGTTGAAGATTTTTATAAAAACAAAATAATAATTAAAAGAAATATTAAAAGCTAAATTTAACTTGTTCAATGCTTTTGATGTAAATTTAAGAAATGAGACTCTTATTTTCTTTATTGGTGTACATCTGCTGTGTAATGATAGAAGTATTTACCGTTTAATTGCTATAAGAAGCTTATATCTTAACAACTGAGTGCTACTTGACAATTAGTGAGAGACAATTTTTAACGATGATTGCAAGTGAGAGAAAGTAACACAATTATTTATTTAATTAAAAGATGACAATTGTAAAGTGGTTTTTGTGTGTCAATATATTAATTCCCATTAATTTATTAGTCTATAATATTCTTATATTAATCTTTACTTATTTTTTGGACAAATACAATTAAATGGCCTATTGATTACTTACACCATATATTAGAAGATGTAATTTTTTTACTAAAATTCCAATGTTATTACTAATGAAAATTTGAACCTCAATCAAGTTAATATTCCAAATTTCAATAATCATATCTTCATACGAGAAAGAATACCATAAAAAGAAGAAGGAAAGATACAAAAGGCATGACGGTATACCACATGTTATAACAAAAAATCATCTTTCGAAACACAAATTTAGGAAAATTGTATCTATTCTTGAAAAAACCAACCCTAAGTACAGGATGCAACTTGTGACACCTAGATTAGCCATACAATCTATACATTTATTTTCCTTCTAAAAATATGATAAACTTTAAAAACAAGATTTTTACGTAATTTTAGACATTTAATCCATTAACTTCTAATAGACTAAGCAACCATGTAAAGGTTATGAAAGATATTTTTCTAAATATATTTGAATCGTTTAATGACTATGATGTAATACATAAATTAATTAATTATTATATAATAATCAGCTGTTTAATGTATTGATAGATCATCCGATTATTTTTTATCTCATTGACTTCGTAGTTCTTAACTTAAGAAGGAAAGTGACTTCCTTAAAAACAACATATGGTTCAGAAAACATGACGAATAATTGTTTTATCCCCTTCCTTCTTCTAATCATATTATCCAATTGGTGTCTATTAGTGTTATCAGTAATACTATTATTATACGTAAAATTGTATCATTACTTCCATCATTAATATAACCATGACTATATTTTTTTAATAATAATAATAAT
>Ga0099825_1004488_pt1 | contig 18282 bp, 6 predicted proteins | sample SiratroredBW_FD_76838 | JGI IMG/M metagenome (GOLD analysis project Ga0099825, IMG submission 76838) | Root nodule microbial communities of legume samples collected from California, USA - Siratro red BW | ecosystem: Host-associated > Plants > Roots > Nodule | place: USA: California | collected...
ATCCTACTATTAATTTCACATGCTAATACTATAAAATCATTGTTTTTATTGATGTCTTCTTTTCAAAGCATACAAATAATTAAGCAGCATTTTGTATAATTAAGATGTTTAACTTAAAACAACTTTCACATTAAAGAATGCCACAACAGAATAGAAAAAAATATAAGTAATTACATTGAAAACTATGTAAAGTGTCACCCTCGCCTAATAGGATAGGAGTTTTGATATCATTAATTATTTACACATTACACATTTTTATGTATTTTATAAGTGAAATAAGTTACTTTGTACAATTGATTGATTAATTTAAAACTTGACAAATTAGCCTGAAACTGACAAATTAACTGACTAAATAAAAATAAATTGTATATAGAATAATCTGTAGTTCACAGATGTAAAATGATATTAAAAAATAATTCTAAATACATAGTGATGAATAAAGTTAAAAATTCTCACCATTTACAAGTTCAAACAATGCATGCAATGATATTTCACAAGAATAGTACGAGTTCACCATTCTTATGTCAAAAAAACCATTATTCCAATTTCTCTCACCTTCACCTCTCTTCACTTTCATCAAACACGTTCTTTTATGTCACGAATATTAGCTAGTTCAATGTGCAGTTTTACTATATACTTTTAATTCAATAAATCAGCTTATTAGTTTTCAACTTTCAGCTTTTAACAAGCATCTGAATATCTTTTCAACAAGCATTTAATTTTATTTTATATTTTAAAACTTTAAATTCACGAATATGACAGAGCATTTCTAGAAAAAGATTTTATAGTCTGAATATGAGAAAACAGTTGATATTTGAACAAGAAACTTGCTATTCAGAAGTGATAATCAGAAGCTGTGTTTGTGTTTCTTGGTTGGCACGTGTAGTGGAGGGACCCATAGAATAGAATAAAGTAGGGTGGTGAAACTGTTATATTACCGATGAAGAAGAAGTTTTGATGGAGAGTGAAAAAATAATATTGTCCGTACGAAATCCAACAAGCGTGAGAAGATTTTGGGTTATTGGAGTCGTACTTTGGGGGCATATTTTGGAACTTTAGAAAAGAAAATATCCCTAATGGCCAACTTGAACATTGGAGCTAGCTCACCAATGACACTGCACCACGTCTAAAAACTTACCAATACTTTGTCACCTTTTCTTTAGCAATCTAGAAACTTTGGAAGATAGGGGCTGGTTCAGGTCCCATGGACAAGGTTTCAAGAGTGGGATTACTCATAATGTAATATAATAACACTTGTAGGGAAGAAAATGAAAAAGGGTGTGTGTGTGTGTGGAGCCAAGTATGCTTGTCCTTAAATTATTATTTAATTATGTACCATTCTCCATCTATAATGCCCTCACTAGGTACCTACTCAAGAATGAAAACCAGAATCGAATCAAAACCAACTATAAAATAAAACAGAACAGGATTAATGATATCAAAGAATGAAATCATCTATAAAGAAAAGAACAACTTACAACTCTTTCCATTACAATAAAAATGAAAAAAAAAAAAAAACAACTGTATATAAGCTGAAAAATAATCCCCAATTCCTTCTCTATCCTTATAATCCACAGTTTCAGATATCATATCCATCACAGATCCTGTATACCTAGGTGTGTGCTACACATGAATAGTTTATTTGATGTCTCTATTTTCTACTGCCACCTCTCCATATTTCACAATCAAACCCTGCTCTTGGTATCTGTAAAAGAGTACAACTTGAAAACAACTCTTATTTTTAGCACTGTTATTCAATTAAAATTAAAGTTTCACTTCAATAATCGTTAACTTTAACTTTAATTGAAATACAACACTAAACTTACCTAAAGAATTGCATCTAAGTTTTATGTTTTGGTTTCCAATGTTTCACATGTTGTCATTCATGAGATGTTGCTCTAAGAACAACATGTTTTCAACGTTCCAAAAATTGTCAGACGAGTCCCCATTCTGCAGGTTCCACGGATCTAGGGATTGGAAATCCAATCCTTGAGGGAAAACCCCAGATGGGCTTGTGATGCAATTGGAGTAACTGATTTGAGAGGGTTGATAATAATCTGCAGGATTAGTGTTATTATTGTTGCTACTAACCGGAACACTGTAATAATCAGTGAGGTCAGATTTTGTTGAGACTTGAGTCCCAAATGAGTCTGATGATGACAAAGCTGTGCTACTATTCTCTGGAGTGTGACTTTGCATGACATAGGAACCCACAAAGTCATTGTTCATAGCTGAAGGATCGATTAGTCCCATTTTGTCCTTGAGATTATGAACCTCTATTTCGTTGTTTTTAAGGTTGTTCTCAGAGGTGTATGCATTGTTGGTGGTGACAGAAGCAGCTGCAGCTGCTTGAATGCGTTCCACCAACCTCGGCATCCAAAGGTAACGCATGGTGTCCTTGAATTGTTTGCTGTTCACGTCACATTTCAGTTGTTTGGCATGCTTTTGGACTCGAGTTCTCCAATAGTTCTTTATCTCATTGTCCGTTCTACCAGGCAAATATTGAGCAATTTTCGACCATCTGAACCCATCAATAAACAACTCTATTAGGACAATATCTACTAAAAAAAAAAAGTCTTTAGTCACAATTTTTTATCCCACATGAAGGGGTTAAATGAAAACAAAACATTTATTATAATCAAAATCATAAAATGATTTACAATAACTAAGATCATTGATTTGATGTTGAACAGTTTATACAACAGATGCATAAACAAAACAAGAATAGGTTATTTTAAATGAATGCATGCATTTTTGGGTTAATTAATTACCGGTTTCCCCAGCGAGAATGGAGTTCGAGGATCAAAAGCTGTTCCTCAAGAGTGATGTTTCCACGTCGAACATCAGGACGAAGGTAGTTGAGCCACCTCAATCTGCAACTCTTCCCGGTTCGTTTCAGCCCTATGAAATTATGAGCAGAAAGGTTACAATTTATTACTTGGATTGGTAAAGCAGTGAGTATAACACAACACTACAAAGGAGGGAAAATGAAAGAGCATTCCCAGCCTCCTTTATATGGCACTTTCTTTTTGTGAAACGTTAATGATTGAGAGAGGAGGCATCAATTCATTTTCTTTTCCCTTTTTTCACAAGTGGGTGCGGCCAAGCAATCAGCACCAACCAATATTCATGAATTTTATACCATACGATATATATAAGCTTATCCGCACAGCCAAAAAAATTGAACTTTGGGTTCCGGAAATTCATTGGAGGCAATTAAAAGGTAGAATAATTGGAGAGATGAGAGAAGAATGACAGAGGAAGATTGAAAGATAGAGACTTGAATGAATAAAAAGAGATGTACCAGCAGAGAGGGCGAGGGTGTTCCAGCGACCTTCGCCGTGAGTGGCAATGTAATTGATGAGAGTGAGGTCCTCATCGACGGTCCAAGGGCCTCTTCGAAGGTCCATCTCGTCCTCACTCAAAAGGGTTCTTCTTGGTTTTTCATCCATTGATGAGACAAGTTAATTGTGTGTAAGCAAAGCAAAGAGGTTTGTGTTGGAGAGGTGTGAATGAGATGGAGATAGGGAGAGAAAAGGGATTGTGTTGGATTGTTACAAGTGAGATAAAGAAGGGTGGGGGTTCTTATAAATACGGAAGGAGGGGGTTTTGAAAATGTGGGAGAAAGGGAAAACGATAGAAGAGAGAGAAGAAGACTTAAAAATGTGTAGTAATTTGGAGCATAATTGATTCATTGTAGTTTGTAAGTATGACAGTTTGACTTTCTTTCCTCCTTTGTTGTGTGCGCGTGCCTACCAATGCTCACAAGAGACTTTCAACCCTTTTCAAGTTACCAGTTTCTCTTCCTCACCACTCACCTGCTTTTTTTTTTGTGTGTGTACATGTTACTAACACAAATATCTTGCTTGCTACACCTGCTTTGAATAGTCTCTAAAATTCATTGGATTAGATTTGCAAAATAATTTTTTTATTTTATGTATATATACATACATGTATCTTAACTATGATATTCTTTTACTCACAAAAAGGAATATATAATATAGAAGTACTTGGAGTACTTGAACTTATATACATCCGTATAGATTGTAGAAAAAAAAAATTAAGAACAAGGAAATCACTTCCAAGATCTCTATGATATCAGTGTTGATAAAAGTTGGGTAATTTAACCTAGCTTTAACATACATTTATAAACAAGAATTGACTGCCTTGTTTTGTATATTCTAAATATATGTTCAAAAGGATGTGTATATATACCATAATTATCTGATAAAACATTTCATGGGGACTTGGAATATACGACATTTCTGATTAGTTGTGAAGTTTAATTTACCTATTAGACAAAAGAAAACCTTTTTGAAGAGTGATTTCACCCCTTCTTATTCATTTATTGATCACTTTTTTCATTTCTTCTTTGCAATCGATCTCAGCTACATCATCCAACCTTCTCTGAAATGATGGAGGTGGACGAGATATTCAAGTTAATGGAAGTAATTTGAGTAATGTCAACCAAAGACCCATATACTAAGCTTGTGTTGTCAAACGGTAAATGTAATTTTCCTTTATGGCAAGTTTGTTAAACTGGGATTTGCAACTGCAAAAAAAAAAAACAAGTCTTTAGTCATAAGCATGCATTGCATATTGTTCTCTTTATGACACTGTATATGTTAGTTTTTCTAGTTTTATGGTCAAACACTATAATGTGTGTCCGTAAACACTTCACGGAAGTAATAAACAACACACACTTAACAATCTTTACACAAATAGTGTGGTATAAGACTGAGTTTCAAATTGGGTTTTGTGTTGAATATTACGTAGGTGAAATGCTTAGGGAATTGAAGGATGAAGTGTTTGTTAATAAATATGGATTTAATATTGGTGATATTACCGATCAGTTCAGGCACTAATCTCAGGCATTGAAAGTGATAGTGGACTCCAGCAAAAATTTCTCACTCTCTATTAGTAATGATGCAATTTTTTATTAATTTTTGCAAATTAATTGAAAGTTTAATGATGCAAATTAATAAGGCCAAGATTTATACATTTTTTGTCATGTGCCTCGTCTAGGACGGCTGCAATCAAATTTTCATTTACCACCCTTTGAATTTTCACCACCTTTCCAGGGACCATTTTTCATATTCCATTCACACAACATTTTAGTTTTATTCTTACCATCTAAATTTTATTTTTTTATCCACAATAAACCATATATTAATTAAAAATACAAAAGTTGTGATTCAAGCTTTGTACAATTTTTTTTTCTTAAACAGCAAAAAAATAATGAAATATAAAGAAACACTTCAGGATACTCCAATCTTAATACAACACCGAAATAAGAGACTAAGTTTCCTAATACCTATGCACATTTTAAGACAAAAATAGGCATTACACTTCATATTAACAATAAGACACAAAGAAACATATACAAATATAAACCACACGAGAGACAAGACCACTCAAGAAATATATAAACAAATATCCTGTGAAACTTGAGCAATTTTTGGTTTTTGAGCGTGAGTTTGGTCTCAAGTCCCCTACCACTTTACCTTGCAGCAAAAGATTCTAGGTCAAAGACAGTAAGCACATCACCGGAGACACGTGAAGTGATTCTTTTCATCTTAAACTTAAGATAGAACCACCCCTTTAATTGAGCTAGATTGAAAATTTTCTCGGCATCTACAAGTCCACCTTTAAAAATCACCTTATTTCTGTGATTTCGTATCTCCACCCACATCCCTTTTCACGCTCTATTAACACCCTGTCTTTGACTTAATAAACAGAAACTCTGGAAATTAACAAATCTAACATCCACATTCCCTATTCACCTATCACACAAGTCCCAAACTTGTTGTACCACTTTACATGTATTAAAGAGATGTATAGCAGTTTCTACATCACCTTGACACAAAGGACACTGCGATTCCCTAACTGAATTTTTCTTCTGGCTAAGTTGGATCTTGTTAGCAGCGTATCTAAAAGTACCCTCCATGCGCACACCATCGCTAAAGGCGCGACATTTAAAGACCACAAAACTTCAAAAATTTTTGAAGACTAGATTAGATCCTCACAATTCAAAATACCGTAACCAAACCTAACTATATATTCTTGAAGTTCTACGTCCACCCAAACAAACCTGTTGGACAGAAATAATAATACATATATTTCAAAATCTTTTGATCAAGAATTCCTCACAACCTTAGCCCTACAATACCCCTTGCACATGTGAGTTTTGTAATCTGTTTGTCTTTCTATGATGGTTGTTTCAAGAGTACTCACTATGATCTTGTGATTGTCGAGGTTTGCTTCATTGTCAAAATTGAATGTAACATTTTTATTACATAAATCAGTGTATTACGCTAATTAATGGAGTTGAGATTTGTCTTGTTTAAAAAGATAGAAATGAGTATATATAAGATGAATACAAAAATAAATAGATAAAATGTATAATAAAAAATAATTAATAGAAATTAAAATAACTAGATTTGACAAATCTAAATTTGTATCTCCTTTATTTTTTTTTCTTTATAAAATATTCATGCTTTTCTCCTCTTTTCAAACAAAAGGTTAACTTTCCCCTGTACTATAGACCACAGATCAGTTATTTGTAGACACTTATACCGTGTTTGGTTTATGAATTTGTGGATTTTCAATGCACCTTGAATGAAACTTTGTTCTCCAGCAACTTTTACTTTCAACGGAATTCAACTACAATTGAAATATTTCAGTTCAGAGAAAGAAAACACTGTTAATGAAAATGCCATAATTATCATATAGAGTCTAAGAAAGTGAACAAGATTTTATACCACTGCATTAAAAAAAGTTTAACGGAAATCATGATAAAAGTCAAGCAAATATTCTGTGTGAAAAAAAGGATTAATCTTTGTCAAATCACATAGTCAGGGTTAGTCCCATCTATGAGCAGTGGGCATACCCTATATCTAACCTATATTTTTTTTAAATGTATTATTAAACTTTGTGAAATCTAATTAAACCTTTTAGATGTAGCTGTTATGTTTGAAGAGAAATAAATACAATCCATTAAATAAATTTTTATATTAAAATTTTTCATGAATAAGTGTAGATCCACTTGTTTAATTTGAAAGAAAAATAGGTTTCTGAGGGTGGTGTGGGGACTGTAGCAGCTTCATGGCTGGGACCTTGACCCTAGGAACATTCTTTGTGAAACTGATACTCTTATTAAGTTGCATAAAACTGATCCTCCTCAACTACCCTCTTTGGATCAATTAAAAAAGTAAGAAGAATACCACTTAGAAAAAAAGAAAAGAAAATATTTGTATTTATTTATGTGCAAAAGAGTTAAAAAAGTTGTTTTTTTGTTTACTTTTACTTCTGAATAAACCTTCGATATTGTGTTTCTTTTTAACAGCGAAAAATTATAAATGTTTCTTAGCATTGGTAAACTTTGTGTTCCTTTAGTAATTTATGTAGTAAAGAAGTCATTTTACTACTTCAAGAAATACAATTTCACTCTTAGATTATTTAAACATGATTTTAAAACTATTAATGCATAACATTGAACAAAAGAATCCAACACAATATTAAAGTGATTAAACATTATCTTCATAACATATTTCAATATATATATATATATAATCATATTTTAAATTTAGGAACTTTTTACTTTCATTTGCGTATATATTACATATTATTTAAGAGTTATACAACTTCAAACTTAAAAGAGATATTTTTCATGGACTGTATTATAAACTTTAATTTAAATTTACTTTCATTTTAAAATGAATTTTAGATTTTTTCTTAAAATGGCATTTGTATGTAGAATCAACCTTTTATCCTATTTATTTGATAAAAAAATTCATAATTTCTTTTCTTTTTCTTTTACGATTTGAAATATGACACGTCCATTTAAAAATAATAATATCTTCTGTGTGTATAATAAATAAATAAATAAGTAACAATATAAGTATAAAACTCAATAATTTCTAGAAACTCAAGAAATTGCATAATAAATAACTAATAAGTAAAAAAATATTATTTTATAAATATCTTATTCTTATTATTATTTTATAAATTTATTATTAATATTTTTATTTTTTTACTATTTTTATGGTTTTATTAAATTTATTTTGTTTTAATAATAAAAATTATTATTATTTTATTATGTCATATTATATAATTAATTATATTTATTTTATTATAATATTAATATAAAATAATTATAAAAATATAATAAAAAATACAGATTTTTCGCAAATATCTTCGCAAGACAGTAAAGAAAGAATAGCTTAAAGGTTTTTATTCATTTTCTATTTATTGATTTGCGTAATCCATCACGTAACTAAACACACATAAATATATTAAAATTTATAATTCAAAATTCATAATTCATTGATTATGACAATGTATAATAATTATTTTTTTCTCCAATACTAATATTAAATTCATATTTAAAGAGTAATACATGTTACAAATAAGTTATAAGTCTAGTCACTTTTATATAAATTTCATATTTCATATTATCTGGTTTAATTGCATGTTGATTTCTTTCTCACACATCTCTTTAAATACAAGTGATTCTTTTCTTATTCAATCTGATGTCAAAATTCTCATTGAACTCATCGCGAATGTCCTAATACCATCCTAAACAAAGAAAGATAGACATATAAAACATAAAGAAATCATATTTCATTTTATTAAACTTATTCTTGCATCAGAGTGATTTCGCTAAGCAAATTGTATTTTACATATTGTTAAGTATATTCAATTAATTAAAATTTTCAATTACTTTTGAGATTAAAATCCATTGAGTGAAATATATGGGTTGGGCAGAAGAATACCCCTCAATTTCTTAGATGGATTTTGTTGATTGAAAACATGTAAATTTAATATTTTATACATAATTAGCGCAAAAGAATACTATCTAATAAGATGTTCTAATTCTCGTGTGGAGTATTTAACCTGAATTTGAACATGTTTTATGTTGTATTGGTCATATATATCAACTCAAATAATTTATAACTATTCAACACTCAATAACAACTCAAAACAATTCTAAAATAGTCTAATTTGATTTATTCTAAAATGATTTAATTCAATTTATTCTAAAAATTTAATGCTTTTCAGTAAGTTTAAGTTTTTTGAAATTCAATTACTTAATTAAAATGTATTGTTAGACTAATTTGTTCATACCACATCTTTATTTAGATATTTTTAATTCGATTATTCAAAACTTAATATTTTATTTAAAATAAAATATCTACTCATACAAGCAAATTTTAAATAACGACTAAATGTTTTAGGATATTAAAAAAAATTCTTTATTACTTATAATTATAATTATGAATATCAACTAATCTTACAAATCAACTTAAACTCTCGTATATAAAATTTATTTATATTTTAAGGAAGAGCGGAAGTTAAAAATGTATATATAATTCTTTTTTACCAGCTAAAATAAGAAATATATTAAAAATGGATACTTCAGAAATATTTCAACCCATTTATAAACCACTTAAGATTAAAACTTTACTATAAAAACATTTAAAAGATTAAGCGGAAATGTACATATAAATATACTTCACTATGAAAACATTAAAACATATAAATATACTTCACTATGAAAACATTAAAAAGATTAAAACACAAATAAGACAAACCATTTGAGATATAATCTTTATCGAATGTGAAATTTTAAAACCTTTCATAAAAAGTTTGAGAAAACTTTTATCATACAAAAATTATGACTAGTTACATCTATCTGTGATCATCATCAGAAAAAAAAGATATAAAGATTATTTTTAAAAAATTAAGAAAAACACAATAAAAAAATGAGAAAAGACAAAAAGGAAAATAAAAATCAGAAATTTAAAAGAATGTTACAAGAGGAATACTTTAGGTATTCAAACCATATATAAAAAACTATACAATAAAAAAAGATAAAATAACAACTAGTTAAAAAAGTTAAAGGAATTCGACCCCAATGCATCAACCCAACGTTTTGACAATATTTTTACAAAATATTACCCCTCCAAATATTCCTCTAAACTGCTTTTTCTATTTCTCATGCACATGTTTATGCAACAATGTTGTTGCATATATATTTGCTCTCAATATTTCAGTGGTCTTTATAATTATTTTTGGATTTTTTTAACTTATGAAAAAAAATTATTTAGTTAATAACTTAATTAATAATAATAAAGATGACAAGAGAAAAATAAAACAAAAGAATGTATGTATAAAAGAGAAGAAAAAAATGAAATAATTTAAAATATAACAAAACTTAAAATAACATTTATTATTTTTTAAAATTATATTTGACACCTTCATTTGTCTATTAAATTTATTTATATAAAATATTACCAATAAAACATTAAAAAAAAGTTGCTAAGTTTTGACAAAAGTAATTATTAACAAAATCAATAAATATTTTATCCTTATAAAATCATAAGAAAGACGAGATTTGTTAAACTTTAAAAAGTATTATATCAAGATAATCTTATATACATAAGTATAACTGTACATGATTACATGAAAAATTAACAAATATGATTACCACAAAGATATTATTGATTGATTTAACAGTGTGATTTGTAATCTCACACACTTTAATAAAAGGTTAATACTAAAGTTTAACACTTATTATCTTAGATCAAATATAATATGAGTTAGGCTTTTTCTTCATCTTAATATAAAATCATAAAAGCAAAAGGGAGTGAGATGAAGAAGTTGGGTTCCATGAATGTCGACAAGGATTACACACAGGGAGAGTGAGACATATATGTTAAAATATTACTACATCAGAATTTTAATTTATATATTGAGCTTCAGTGGGTTACCTTGCGATTTTCTTAATGGAGCTTTAAAAACGTGTTTCAGAAAGGGCATGGTTTTTAACACCACGACCATGATTCTTTTTTTTTCAGAAAAGGAAAGCATTTGCCTTGGATAATATTGAAAACCAAACTAAGGAATAATTTAAAACTTGGATCAACATATGCTTACTGTTTTAGATCATTGGTCATTAATAATGTTTAAAAAATTAGGGTTCTTGATTATCATAATTATGTGTATGAGATTATGATGTGTGCACAAGAAAGACGAAACATTAATCTTTTCACATGAGAATCACGTGGCATGTAAAACTAAAATTGAAGCTTCTGTGCTTGATAATGTCGACAAAGCTTCTTTGTCACTTGTAGTATGAACACAAGTTTCGTGATCAAATTATTTTTTTTTTTCGTGTCCTTGTGTTCTTGTCGGGAAGCTTTATAATTAATTAATAAAGAAAATCTGTATAATGTAATTATAAAAATACTGGTGTTATTTGACAATAATTTCTATTATGTTTGACAAAAGAAAGGGTGAAACACAACAACAATTGACGTGGTTGTCAATTTTTTGTTTTAATTTGTTTAAAAACTAAAAATTATATTATGTTTTAATTTAAATTCATTTTCATATTTGAGCTTATTTAATGAGGATAATAATACTCATTATCATTAATAAGAATTTTGGATAAGAGAAATAACTATGATAATTAAAGTTATAAACATGATAAAGAATGATAAACTAAACCTTTTTAAGATTTCTTGTATTACAAATGACAATCGTTACATTCACACGCTATCAATAACCTTCCTGCGTTAATAAAAGTAAAAAATTTCTTTTTCTTATCAAATAAAAACTAGGTTTTTCAAATGGTTGTTATCAAAACTTTTGTCTCACAACCGTAACAAATTATTAGATTGATTAAACTGTGTTGTATTGATATTATATAAGCTACTTTTGTATTTGGATAAGAAATTTAGAGACTAATTATGTATAACTATTACTAATGAGATGTTTTTTTAATAACTTTTTATTTTTTTTAATAACCTTTTATTGTATGTATTAGGTTATTCATTTTACTTTTATGAGTACGAGTGTGGAAAGAGATGTAGGTAACTATTGTTTCAGAGATATGGAATCTTAGAAATAAGATGGTTTTTAAAGGTGAGCTTATGAATGCTGAAGAAATATTTTGTCTAGCTCAGTTAAAGGTTTGACTCTGATTTAAGTTTAAGTTAAAGAGAATCACTTTTTCTTATTCGGATTGACACTTATCTTCGTTAGTATGCTTACTTGCTATGGCCTAGATTTTCATGTTAGTAAGGTGTGATTTGCAATGAAAGTTTGAGAGTGGTCAGGTTTTGCACATTATTTGCTATAGTTTTCTTGAGGATATTTGTTTCTGTAATTCTTGAATAGTTAAAGTTTCTTGTGTAGATTTTATTTGTTTATGTTTCTTTGTGCTTTCTGGTGTCCTCAAGTGCTTAAGAATGTCTAGAAAGATGTATTCATTTTTTAGGCACTTGTTTCTTAATGCGGTATTGTGTATAAGGGTTGGAACATCCCTGAAATGTTTCCTTCATTATTCATTCATTTTTTCTGTTCAAAAAAAAAACTTTCTATCTTGTTTTTTTTTTATTTAAACCTACTTAAAAATTAACAAAAATTATTTTTATAACCATTTTGTAACTATTTATGTTTTTTATATTGAATTTTTTATTAGTTCAGTATAAATCTTACTAATATTTTTTTATTTTAATAGTTATTATAACATTTAATTTTTAAAATTATAGTTTTTATTCACAAAAAAGGAAACAATTGTTTATGTTTCTTTAGTTTTATAACAAAAAAATTAAAATATTTCATAGTAAATATGTATGATATGTGATCTTGAGATAAAAATATAGAATGATATATAAATCTTGCTAATAGGTATTATCATAGATTCTTTATCTTTGTTGATTATATAAGTCATATCAACTAAGATTTTTGGTTGTGAGAAGCTAAATATAGTTTATTACAACAATAAGAATATTATTTAAAAAAATTATGCAAGTAATAACAACAATAAAAATCTATTATTATTATTATTTTATGTTCTCTTATTATTTGCCTATGCATTTTTGTTTATGAATTTTTTTATTAGTATAAAATAATTAAACAAATAAGAAGTACACATAATTTAAACTCATATACCCATATAATAATCTCAGAGAGTTCAGAATATTCAAATATTAAAAATCTTACTACATTTTCATACTTGCAACACTCCAATTCTCTAAGATTTATTCCTATAAAACATTAACTACCCTTGTACACCTTGTTCAAAAATATCAAAATTGATAACATGCTCAGATTAACAAATTTAACCAAGACAATACAAACCAATTGAGTGCATATTTGAAAATTCTTCATGCGCGCATACCAATATCTTTGTTCGTCTCCTTGTTTCAGTTCTGACCATGATTTTGTCTATCTCCACTAACATTGCAGATTCTTGCAGCCCTCTACCAAAAACTAACTGCACCGTCAAAGTTGCACCTACATACAACCGACACAAACTTTGTTTCTAGGCTATTAAGTATGAGTATGTAAGTCCAGATATAACCATGACTCACTTCAGTGAAAGAGTTCCGATCTTACTTTTATAAAATTTTCATCCTTTTTCTATTCTCTTCGATTATCATATTAAGACACACACTTTGACAAATACACCAATCCGAGAAGGAGAATATTGTTCTACTGAATTTGAAATACAACCAAGTCCACGATTTTAATTGTATCCAGGTACAGATTTAGTCAACATCCATTATTTTTTCTCTAAAAATAATTTCATTCCTTTAATGTCATATGCACCAAATCGCAATTACCTATATCTCTCTCCAATCTCCATTACCACAATTAACAAAACCAACCAAGATTAATAAAAATGTTGAAAGTTATTAGACCTCAACTCATTATGTTGTAAGGTATTCATCCAACCCACAAATAACATTTACAACACACTTGAGTAACTATCTTACAAGTTATAAAAAAGTGATTCCTTTATTTTCTCGCACACAACACACTTAGATTATTTTCTATCGTCACTCCTTCTTACACATATTATCTTTTATCGGTAATCTATTTAGCATCACAAGTCAGATGTAACAGAGATGATCGAGTCTTTGTCTTCTACATTTTCTTGAATAATTCAGAAAACTTTTGCTTATAATTTTTTAAATAAATTTATTTATTTTTATAGTTGTTAGTGTAAAAAGTTGTGGATTTTTTTTATAATTAATTTTATATTCGTAATTTCATTTTCATTTTCTATTTTATAAATAAATTAGATAATCTCATATTTAAAATTACAACATTAATGACAAATATAAACAGATTGTTATAATAATATAATGAAAACAAAAAAATAAAATTCAATACTGACACGTATATTTATTAATTGTTAATTAATTCGAAATCCAAAGCAAATAGCTAGGTTGAAAAAAAATCGATTTTGACAAATTTTCGTTTTTTCTCGATTTAGTTTTAGGTACTCTGATGTCACTTTTTCTCTGATGTATTTTGTTAATTTAATTTGAAGCCTAGTTGGATTAACTTAGGAATGAGAGCAAAACCAACAGTAAAATGTCGGAAAGGATATGGAAATATGTGTGTAAAAGGAATTCAACAATGTTTAGTTGTTGGTAAGACATGTTCTTTGTCATTTTAAAAACGAATATGCATGTTTCTCCACGTGTGTTTTTTTCTCAGAAAATTTGGGAAAAAAAAATGTCTTTCTTCAATGAAGGTTTGTACATTTATAAAAAGCAGTCACTGAAATGGTATGTTGTATGGGAGCTACATGAAGGGCAATGAATTTGTATATATTCTAGGGTATCAAGCAGAAAGGGACATCATCACGAATAAAATTACTCTTCATTTTTGGACATGAATTAAATGGTTCATCAGAAAATTTCCATATTCTTTTTTGCATGACAAAGGAATTTGGATATGTAATAAGCTCTATCTAAATGTAAATATTTTATGCATGGAGAGAAAAGGAAAAAGAAAAATGAAAATAAGCATATAATCTGGCAATAACCAAGTAAGTGATATTTTAGTTTAGATATTGAGAAGATTGAAGGTACATTGAAGTTTCGTTGATCATGGTTTTATTCACTGTGAAGAACATGATTAAGCCTATGAATTAGATAGGACGTGCTAGTTAGTTAGGCAGAGGCTTTGTTTACGTTCCGTTGGTTGCTCTCAAAAGAGATTTGAAATTCCATAAAGTTGATGGAACCCTTCTTAGCTTCTTCCTTCAGCTACAGCTATTCCTGTTCTTCAAGAATAATATCCCTTTTACAAAATTTTCAATTCAAATTCTCTGCATTTCATTCCACGTCACGCAATCTTACTTAATCTATGGATCCAAGAACCTTTCAGTTTGATGTAAAAGATTCCCACATTTCACATATATAACAGAATATTACATATATTATTGAAAAGAAAGATAATTTTCAATGGCCTACGTCCCCACCCCGTTATTGATTTCGATGGAGAAAATAGTAGCAATCCCTCATAACACAACAAAAACTTCCCAATTATTGTTCTAAACAGTTTAGAATTTGTCTGATATAGTAACTGCAAACTTTTTAGACTGTATATATCGATTGCAATATCCTCAAACCAAATCTAGGTTAATGCATTTAGGGTTTAACAAAACATTGTTATTATCAGCACAGAAACCTATTTCGCATGACTGGTTTTTGGTTAAATAATTTGTATTAGAGACGAAACGATACTATTAATTAATTATGAGAGAAATAATCTTTTTATAGGAAACAAAGATGGTAGAATAGTTTCACACTAATATATAATATTATTATGTTGGAACACTAGGGTTGCATAGAGTGTGAAAAGGGGTTTCTGCTAAAGAGACAATGTGTGTAGGTATTCTCGAAGGATGTGTTGTTCCTACACCCCACAAGGAAACTAGAGTCAGAAGTTAGATCAGGATTCTCATCATCAACGACACGTGGCATTAGCCTCTCATCGTATGCAACACTTTTTGAGGATACCATGTTGTCAAACCCCACCAATGGGATGTTTAATTATTAGCTTTGTTAGTGCTATAGTATTTTTAATCGTGTTTCGTTTTTCATTGTCATTTTATCTTCCACTTTCTATTATATTATAATATAATATAATATACACAAAAGGGGTTGAAATTTAGACCACTGATCATTCATTTACATATATACAGCAGAGGAGTGAAACAACATAATTTTTTCACTAGTTTTATATAAGCATAAAAAGAAAAAAAAAAAGGTTAATAGTAAAAGCGCGTTTTCTTGTACTTACATTAGTATAAGTTCATACTTTTGTGCTTCAGAGTGTGAACTGTTTACTATAAAATAATGGTATAGTTTGAAAATATATACCAATATGGTTGTTCTTAATTATCAAACTTAAGCACTATAGTTGAAACCGCAAAGCTATGGTGTTTGTTAGGTATAGATGGCAAAGATATTATGAGAAGAAAGAAGAAGATGTGATGAAATTTGGTGATATAAAAGCATTGATGAGCAGTGATTATGCCAAAAAAGGACACCTATGCCAACCCCATCTCTTTAAACTGATAAAAAAATATGCTTAAAACTAATAATTAGTGAGTGAAAATTGAATTTTGTTGGGAGGCATGGCACTAGGAATATTTTGGGTAGAGTGAGAGTGACAGTTGAATGATCCATAGGTTCCTGTTATTTGGTCAAAAGATTGCCGGGTTTTCAGGATTTATGGCGTTGACTTTTCTCTTATGGACGGCGTTCTCCATCGAATTGCAAACAAACACTATCCTCTATGAACTTGTGTAACATTTTCAAATCAAAATTTAAAAGTGACTACACTTCCTTCTACTACTTCTTCATCCATGTACAATTAATTATATATCTTAATTTGCCCTTTGCATTATCATCCGAAGCGTCTTTGACTCAAATTGCCCACATATCACTTTGTTCATCCCTTCTCCCTAATCTTTGACCTCTTTCAATTTTAGCCAAAGCGTCTATTTTCTCCCCTCTTACCAATTGTATGCTTGTGTTAGGTATAAAAGGTGAAGAACAGTAGAAAGAGTGCATCCAAACTCAATCAAAGAAAATAAACGAAAACAAAAGAAAACTGATCAATCCATTGTATTCTCATAATCTATGCCTTACCATTTACTTCATCCTTATTGCAATTCTTTTGAACAAATTCTTTATGTGATGTCTTGTCTTTAATCTAATGCCGATGCACACTACATTGACTGCTTTCAAATGCAATCTATGCTTAAATTAAGGAATTCTTTATTCTTCTTCACCAACTTCATTTCCACCCATTTCGTCGTTAGGTAAAAATAAGTCACTAATCAATGCACATTATCTTTGATTTAAAAAATTTCTGATAAAAAACTATTTTTTCATAAATTAAAATTACATTATGTATAACTTTTAAATGATATATTTTCTAAAATTTCTCATATAGAAGCTAAATAAACACTGTACAACTTAATTCTACGCGCAAAACATATCATAAGTGTGAATTAAGTTGTACAGTGTTGTTTTAGCTTAATGGATGATCTCCTATTTAATTTTTTAATTCTACATATATACATTAAATATATTTAAAAAATTACCGTTTATAATAGTATTATTTAAATAAAATAGAATTATCCCCTGTAAAAGATATTTGTGACCTAACTAATACTAAAAATATAACATGGTTGTGATGACTAATTCTTCCCAGTTAATCCTGATTTTTTTTTTCATGCTATTGGTTACTCAAAATTAAATATTTTTACTGTGCTTGAAATATTGAAATGTACGAATGATACAATACTCTTTAAAACAAGAAAAAAAAACAACACTATTGAGCACCGAGATTATGGCCACTATAAGAAAGAAGCAATGCTTCAATACAGACTGTGTGTGCTTAGTTATTTATTAGTAACGTACGAGCTATAATTTGTTTGCAATGAATTTATAATTTTGAGGGCAAAAGAACTTATTTTAAATATGCTACAAAGGGCAATTTTTGTTGTTATTATTTAAAGTTTCTTACACTTTCATATTTCTAACGTAATGAAAAAAATAGTTAGTGACAACGGAATAAGTTGGGTTCCCTTTACTTGAAAGATGCAAGTACAACTTCAAGTGAATCTCACTTTATTTCTTCTAATTTTTTTTAAACTTTTTTAAAATAAATATCATATATTGTCTATTGAAAATATCTTATTAACTAAAAATAAGATCATACTGTAATATATAAGTATACTGCAATCCTCAATTTATAAAATTGTCACTACTGAGAAAAGAAAAGTGCAAGTAAAACTCACACACATATATATATATATTGGAAGTTAATTTATTTTATTGGTATAAAGTTTAATGTACTAAATTATATATTTCACAAAAAAAAAAAAAAAACAAACATTTAATTGATTTTAACAATTTTTTTTTTAATTTTATTAAGAAGGGCCCCTCCCCCTTCTTTGTC
>Ga0099825_1004490_pt1 | contig 18276 bp, 15 predicted proteins | sample SiratroredBW_FD_76838 | JGI IMG/M metagenome (GOLD analysis project Ga0099825, IMG submission 76838) | Root nodule microbial communities of legume samples collected from California, USA - Siratro red BW | ecosystem: Host-associated > Plants > Roots > Nodule | place: USA: California | collected...
AAAACTAAAATAACACAAATTTTGTAATAACAAAATATCACATTATAATTCATAGTGCAACATATTATGTTCTAACACAGTTGACAAAATATTATGTTCCAAGACTAATACTATTACAACTTTCTAAATTATTCAAACCCAGTTCCCATGTGAAATACTAAAAACAACAACAACATATATATTTAATTTGTCTTGCTGCCTCCACTTGATCTTATAATGTGATTTGAGGATGGAGCACCACTTGCAACATCTGATGCTTGAAATATTGACATAAAAGAAAATTAATTACTGCAGCAGAATGTACATGTTAATACTATAACAAAATTTATTTGAGGCACTTACCAAAGCAGGTGCCATGACAGCAACATGTTCAGGAACATCTAATCTTGTAGCAATGTAGACAAGTAAAGAATTAATTTGTTCTTTAATTTCTTTAAAGAACAAATGTATCTAACTAATCCACTTTGTTGATTCACTATTACGATGCCATATAGTATGATAAAAAACTGCAACATTTTTAGTATTTACATGATAACATATAGTATGATAGAAAATTGCAACATTTTTAGTATTTTCATTTTATATGTAGTGACAAATGATTGTATCTTTATTAAAGAAGCAAATGGTTACCAAACAATTAGAGAAGAAGAGAAGATACCTAAAAGTTCAAAGTTGAGATTAAATTGCAATTGTGTTTAGTGTTGCTTTATGAAAAATAGAGTAAGAAATAAAGAGGGAACAATTTTTATCTAAGTCAGATAGGAGTAGCCAAATAGGAGTAGAATGATAACTTACATTTATTGATTATAAATGTATACTACTAATCTCATATACTTGCTTAATAGTCAGAATCTTATTTGTAGACTTAGTTCTCAGTTCATGCAAGAACCTTGTCACCGTCTGCACTATTGCTTCATTGCTATTTGATTGCTTTGAGGAAACAGAACCCCATCCACCAGATGCACCTCTTCGACTCTAGAAGCATAATTTAACAAAATGAAAACTAAATATGAAAGGGTCAACAACAGTGTGAAACATGAGGAAGGAAATAGTAGAGATGATAACTTTCGCCAATTTGTCTTTAGAACTATAGTGCCATTGTTTATTATTCCCATCAATTCATCAAACGTAAGATCCATAATAGTAAAACGTGATGAATTGTGCATCAAACTTTACCATGACATACCGGTTTGACTATGGTGTAATATTTCCTTGCACATTCATATAATCTTATTTCAACTCTAACATCATCCGATATTAGCAATGTAACAAAACCTACAATAACCAAGTTGTTGTGCAAGAATGTGAACAATAAACAGAGTATTAATTCCTCTTTTTTTAAATTGGTAGTATGATGCTCAATTCAATCCAACTTTCTATAATCTGAGTTCTCAATTAAATCAGATTATTCTCAAATAAAATAATAGGACGAGTGAATAATGAATATCACACACGCTCACCCTCTCACTCAATGTCAATTTTTTGTGCCTTGACAAGTCAGGTGCACGAGCACTCCCGATATCTAATGATATGCAATGTAAGGATCCCTATTCTCCTATCAATCAATCCTTTTTTCAAATATTTATATGAACTTATAATTTAAAATAACTTCAACATGGAAATTTCTTATATGTTTGAAGAACAACCATACGCTTTTAACAAATTCAGAATCACAGTCATACATTGGACCACCCTTTTCACACAACAGCTTCAATAGCAAGAATCACTCAAAATATATACAAGGCATTATGAACATACCTCTGTTTTGTCCCCAAAAACCTTTAAAATCGTTCAATAGCAAGAATCACGTAACTTCTTCAAGTTGTCCCCAAATATATGCAATCAAATTATACAAATTGGTTAGATGCAATCCAAAAGTCATGGATTTCGAACAAAATCAAAACAAAAATGAAAAACCTCTAACAACAATAAAAATCTTACCTTTCGTCGTTGTGAGGGCAATCGAAGGTCACCAAACAATCACTCTAAAACATAATTTATGCAATCGGTTAGGGATTCACCAATAGGAACTATAAATTGTTAGGGTAAGGGTTTGGGAATGAAAGGTTTGCAGATTTTCAGTGTTTTGAGTGTTTCATTGTTTCAGTTTATGGGAACGAAAACGAAAATAAGGGATTGTATGGAGGGAGAGTGTTTCAGTTTCAGTTTATGGAAACAAAAACGAAAACGAGGGAGAGTTTTCAGTTTTGAGTGTTTTAAGGAGGGTGTTTTCACTTTGGAGGGAGAGTGTGGAGGGAAAAGCCTTTTCATTAACATATGAGAATGAATCTGGGCGACAAAAAAAAAGTTGTACCCTTTACAAATCAGCAGTTGTAAATGTCATTTTTTGAACTCAAAACGTGGCACTCATTAAAGTGTTGACTTATACAATATTATATGATGCTTTTTTTGAAATGTCATACTAAAAACGCCACCTCATACACATTTTTTTGTAGTGTAAACATCTGGATTCACAAATTGAAGCCATTCAATACCAGCTTGCTGACATGTACTATGGCCCCAACTCTTAAGATATCCTCTAAAATCCTAGTTTCATGTTTTTTCTTAGGCTTCATACTGCTTTTACCCTATTTGATGAACTCAATAAGGGAGAAGTAGTGTATTTTGTAGTTATGTGTTGCTTTCTGATGTTGTATTTTGGTTGCATCATAGTTTGTTTAGGTTTGCTTAAGTTGGTCTCTCACGTTGTAGTTTGGTTTGATGTTCTATCATATTTCTAACATGTGTTCAATATTAATAGAATATGAACTACTTTTGAATTACTTATGTGATGATGCAATGCTTTTTGTTTTCAAATCAAACTAATTCACTGACCTTGCATATTCATTATATCATTCTCGGGGAGTTAACAATTTGGGAGAGCTAAGTTATGCATAATTCTTTGTTATTCCTTGATATGTGGGAAAATAAATCAAGTGAACTGGACTAATCAGGTGTATCAATATTTTTTTTTTTTTTCAATTTGAGTGGATACTGTCACATTTTTTGTTAGTTGTGATAATGTATGTTTATATGTAGAAACTCAACACATTGGATTGCCTTCAACAAATAGGGGGAAATTGTTGATAAAAGTGAAGTTTTGGTATTAAATAAAGCCAAGTCAATACAAGCAAAGAGAAGATTTGAAGATGTCTTAACGTGTGTATGTGAGTTGTTTAGATATATGCATGCATTACAAATCATTAGGATAAGCTGAAATGATTTCTAGAGTTTTTAAAAGGATAAAACTAAAACTGAATTAACAAATGATTTTCAATAAAAATGGATCATTGAGCTTTTTAAATTTATTTTTACATAAATCAATTTTTAAAGTGATTCTCAATCAATTGTTTTTGTTACAGTATAATTGTTTTTAAAATTGCTTATAAATACAATTAATAAACAATATGAGAGGATTTTTTTAAAGCGAAACAAATTATGATTATTTTGAAACGTGAAATGAGAGTTATTGTTGAAGAACAAAGTGTTATTTTCATCAAGAGAAATCAAGAAAGTGGATCTTTGAGCTTTTTCCCTTGAACTTATAGTGTACCGCACTGTTCTAGTGTTTCTTCATTGAGGGAAGTCACCGCAACCTTGTGTTTTTCTTTTGTTTAGAAGTTGTATAGGTCGAAGTTGTGCTTTTTTTTTTATTTTATTGATTGTAAGATGTTTTGGAACTACCATTGTATAGGGTTTACTCTTATAGAAGTGTAGTAGGGTTCTGCACAGTGTTTGAGTGTGTTCTTTCAGGGTGCAAGACAAGTTCTTAATTGTATATATTGTTTGTACATTTGTGATCTTTAGTGAATTTCTTTGTTTGATTGGCAAGAAACCTCGATATAGCTCTTGAGGAAGAGCAAACCAGTATAAATTCTTGTGTTATTGCTCACTCTTTCCTTAAATCTTGAAGTGCAATTCAAATCTGCTTAATTTCTGATTCAGCACAAAAGTCATTCAACTATTTATGTATTTCAATTGATTACTTTTGTGTACTACACTCGCTATGTTTCCTAGTTCAATTGTATTGTGTATCATTTCTGAAACTGAACGAATCTGCTTTCGATGAGTAGTTGTTAATTGTGGAAAAATCATTAATTCTTGAACACTTTGTAAAACTATATCATTCTAAAAAAATCAATTTGTTGTTTCATGATTTTATAGATTGCTTTTTTGTGTTGCTGATTAATTGGAAAAATTATCTGATTGATTTTGTATTGCAATTGACCTGAGCTCGACACATGTGACGAAATTTAGAGTTTATTTAATAGTTGCTCATGTTAGAGATAGGCATCTTAGGCTATTGGAGATCAAACATCACTCTTGAAAGACATTCTTTGGATTTCTTATGGAATCTTCTTCGTATTACACTATTCTTTTGTAAGGTTTGGTATTCTCATGTCTTTGAAGAGCCAAAATCTCTATTATTGGTGTAGATTAAGACTTTATGAACTCTCATGTAATTGTTCTATTTTTTCATATTCATGTCTTTTTTTTCAATATATCGATATTTTGATTTTATTGTTATTGCTTGTTATCTTGATCGATAACTTGATCATTGATTCTTACAAGTATTGGAAGATACCTTTTGTAATCTGGAATTGAATTATTGATAGAAGAGCTCCTTGGTGCTTTTGGCTTCTTGAATCTACATGTGATGTTGTAGAGTATAGAGGAAGCTTGAACCAATCCAAATGAATATGAGGAACTCTTCTTGAAATGTGGAAGCAATGAACAAATGAAGAAAACCGTTGACAGGTGAAGTGATGGAAGAAGCTACAGTGGAAGTTACAAGGCAATGGATGAACTGGTGGATGTAGGTGATCTTGGAGGAGGTTGGGCCAACTACCAAGTGTTCTTCAAGACTTCTTGGAGAAGAAGACTCAAAAGGAAACTTGACAAATGAGCTAAAAAATGGCCAACATTTCATTATAAATCAAGCTTGAAAATTATATTGCATAACACCTCTATTTATAGAGTGTAAAAGAGAAAAAAGCTTGTATGGGAAGCTAGCTAACCCTAACTTCTATGGCAAGCTTATAACCCTAGCCTCTATGACAAGCTTTTCAAACCTAGTTTGCACCCCAAGGCTCTCACAAGGTGATGACAAGTAGCACAAGGATAGAGCTTCTCCCAACACTTACACTACATTGCCCAAAAATACAAAGCCCAAATACAAGGCCCAAATTATTCTGAACTATTTTAAACAATTTAGACAAATTAGAGGACTTCTCCTTAATACTCTATTTTCTCCAAAGTGATTTCTTCAGTTTTGGATTTGGGACCGATTGAAAGCCTAAATGGCCTGAGATGGGCCCAATCTTTTGGAATGCTCTTGATTCACCCTTTGGCTCTTTGTCCTCTTTATTATTTGATTAATGTTGTTGGGACCTTCCTCCATCATCCCCTCCCTCTTGAAAGGGATCTGTCCTCAAATCCACAACGTTCAGTTGTTAACTTCCTCCAAGATCAAGCACCCTCCTGTAAAAATATGAAAATAGTAAAACATATGGAATATATACAAAACATTTAAGAATGAAAGTAAAATTCCCAAGAAACCAAGTCCCAAGGTCAAGGTACTCCTTACTAGATGATAGACAAAGCTTTTTGCCCAAGGAACAACTTCATCTTTATTTGTACTTTTCTTTGTTTGTTCCATATAAAGTTGCTTAATATTTTGATCTTGTTGTTTAATTATAAGCTACTCATCACAAGGTTTTTCTCTAAGTGAGGGTTTGGTGTTAATGTCTAGCTCAACCCTGGGCACATATTTGTCTTTAGGCAATTCCTCACAAAGATTTTTTGTGAAGGAGGAGTTAGTGTCTGATTCAGCTCCAGAAAAAGGTTCACTCAACTTCTCACAAGATGGTTCTAAAGAAGAGGGTTTTATATCAATGTCTGGATCAACTCCGAACGAACATTTTTCTTTCTTTACTATCTCTCTTCTTTTTCCCTCCACTCTTTCTCTTTTCTTTCTTTCTTCGCTTTCTCTTCTTTTTGTATAATTAAGAGCTTCCATTTTTTCTTTAAACTTTTTTTCTCATAAAATCTATTTATCTTTCTAAAAATTTACTGCCTAGTTTGACAAGCATTTCATCTTTTCTCTGTTCTTTATATTTTTCTCATAGAAAGGCGAAACAAATTTTTTTCACATGCATGCCTTCAACTCTTTCCAAATCAATATTTTAAAATTTCTCCCAATTGAACATCATATTATCTTTGTTTCCACCAAAACATGGCATATTCTTGGAAGTTAAGGGTGGCTAAGGGTACCTTCCTTTCCTCACTCACATGGTAGCATTCAAATAATTGTTCAACCTCCATCTCCCAGTCTAAAAGGGTATCAATATCATTCCTTCCATAAAAATGAGGTAGATCTACCCTAACTTCTTTGGATTTTCTCTCTTTCCTATGGCAGCTGTATGGATCAGGCTGATTGTGTTTCTCTATGGTTTTTCTTCCTCACTATCAGAATGATATTTTTTTTAAGGACTGGTTTTTTATTTGGACTTGTGATCCTTCTTCCTTAAGGTCTTCATTTCCTCCTCCATTATGGCAAATTGTACTTTAGTGTTTAGTTTAAAAGAAAAATGTTAATTCAAAAATTTTCTCAAGTTTGAAGTATTTTCACTAGACTCATTACCACTGTCGGGGTGAGAATGCTTAGATATCTTAAGTTTTGTGAAGTAGTGTTCTCAAGGTAAGACAAACAAGTCTAGCATACCAGTGGGAGTGTTTGTGAAAATTTGCCTCACAAGTGTATCACTCCAACTTTGTCAATTTGTCATTCAACTTTCCATCAACGAAAGTCATGTCCTCCCTTTGTGAATTCTCCTCCAAATTGGCTTATCAAATAACTCTTGATATATTGGACACCAACTCAACCCAATTACCTCATCAACGTACTAGCTCATTAAGAGGCCACAAAAATATAAAGCAATAAAGCATAATTTGGAAAAGTACAACTCAAATAGATCTTTCATGGACAAACTCAAAGAGTGGAAATTAAAGTGACAAGCTAGAAAATAAAGCACAATAATGGAGGCAAGGCACAAAAGAATACATAAGAATAGTTGTAGAATAGATTTAAAATAGAAAATAAAACTAGAGTTTTTAGTTCTGGCAGCAATGTATGGTTGTTTTCTTGTGACCAATGTACAACGTCTTTTCTTCTGAAAATTTTACCACCAATTTCCAACATATTATAGAACGTCCATGCACAATTTCAGGTAAAACTAAGCACTGAGTCGCTCTATATAGATCCAAAATAGCAAGGATTTTAGGTCCAGTGCAACAGTCCTTATGTCAATGCGCTAAGTTCCTAGCAGTGCGTAGTCCAAAATTTATTGAGTTCAATCCACAGTGAATTAGGACACCAAATTTTAACCACACACTCCCAACATGTGAATCTTTGGTCACACAAATTTGGAGGTCAATGCAGTCACTGGATTAATTGCAGTAAATCAATTATAGAGGCCAATTTTCACTTCGGTCATAATTTTGTCAATAACTAGCATTCGACTTTTGAACATTTATCATTTTTTGTAAACTTTGAATTTGAATGCGTTTTTTTAACAATGTTTCATATACATCATGATTTGCCCTTGTATAAAATTAATTTCACTTCAATATGATGCGTATACTCTTTGTAGTAAATTTTCCGAATCAATGAAATTAACAAAACAACTTCAGAAAATTGATACCTATAGAACTCCAATGAGTTTGAACATAACATCAAGACATAATGGAAACCTAACTCTAAGGAACTTTTTAATGATATAATAACAAGCTAAAGAACTCAAAAACATAAAAGGAAAAACACACAAAGGTTCACACAAGTGCAGTTTACTCAATACGTTTCATCAAACACATAGTAGACATAGTATAAGCATTTTCACAAATACCTTGTGAACAAGTTTCTAAACATGGAGTTTATGGCATATTTGAAAGCATATGGCTTAGAACATTACAAGAAAATATTACAAACTTGAAAATACCTAAAAATAAGAAGTTTCATCTGATTAAAATTGAATAAAACTCAATTAAAACACAAAAACAGTTTCAACACACAACAAGAACACCTAAACACTTGATTCTTGGATGGTTCAAGAAGATTGATGTTATTTGAACTGTTTAAACTCAAGAACAACATTTAATCTGTACAAAACACTCACAACTTGTAAAAAAAACAGTAAACAACACAGAACAACTAAACAAAAGTGAAAGGGATAAAAAACTCATCTCTTGAAGACCTAAGCTCATGATACCAAATGATAGAAGAGCTCCTTGGTGCTTTTGGCTTCTTGAATCTACACGTGATGTTGTAGAGCACCTAGGAGCCTTGTACCGATCCAAATGAACATGAGGAACAAATGAAGAAAATTGTGGAAAGGTGAAGTTATAGAAGAAGCGACGGTGGAAGCTTCAAGGCAATGGATGAACTAGTGGATGTAGGTGATCTTGGAGCATGTTGGGCCAACCACCAAGTGTTCTCCAAGGCTTGTTGGAGAAGAAGACTCAAAAGGAAACTTGACAAAAGCTAAAAAATATCCAAGATTTCATTATACAATCAAGCTTGAAAACTACATTGCATGACACCTCTATCTATAGAGTACAAGAGAGGAAGAGCATTGTATGGGAAGCTAGCTAACCCTAGCTTATATGACAAGCTTCTAACCCTAGCTTCTATGACAAGGTGATGACAAGTGGCACAAGGAGACAACTTCTCCTAACACTTACACTACATTGCCCAAAAATACAAAGGCCAAATCTATTCTACTTGGCCCAAATACAAGACCCTAATTATTCTAAACAATTTATACAAATTAGAGAACTTCTCCTTGATACTCTATTTTCTCCAAAGTAATTTCATAAGTTTTTGCATTTGGGCCCAATTGAAAGCCCAAATAGCATGAGATGGGCCCAATCTTCTGGAAAGCTCTTGATTTACACTCTAACTCTTTGTCCTCTTTATTCATTGATTAGTGTCGCTAGGAAAGCTTGTGTCCAGGAATAGAGCAAGTGATGTAATTCTACCGTCAGTATGCTTCTTCTTCAATGTATGATGTTTTGAACGAAAATTGGAGTAGATGCACCCGAATAATTGATGTTTGTAGTGGATTGAAGTGTTTGAGATGGAATTTGGAGTAAATTAGGTGTTAGGTTAGGCCAACCCACCTAGGAGGAAGCAAGAGCAAGTTTATAAAAAGACTACTCTAAGTAGAGATTTTGAACAAGAGTGAAGAGGAAAAAAATTGGTCAGCATTTCATTACTTATTCGAATCTTAATTTTCAATTACACAAGCTTCCTATTTATAGACTAAAAGATGACTTGTCTTGCAAGTTTCTCAAAAACTCTCCAATAAGAGCTTGACAAGTGGCAAGCCATGAGTGGAGAGGATCCTCTCCATTGAGAGAGTGCCATGTGGCAAATATAACTTGCAAGCTAAGCTTTGAATACTCTCCAATGAGAGGTGGACAAGTGGCAAAAGAAGTCAAGAGAAAAAGCTCGCATGAGGCACCTACTTGGAGTTGCATGTGAGGCCATCTTGGACTCATTTTTCTTAGGTGACACCTTCTTGGAGTCTTCTTTCAAAGGTGAATGTCCACTTTTTCTTATGGGCTTCAAGGTCCAAAATCCTATTTTACTTGGCCTAAAATAAATTCTACACTATTCTATACAATTTTTACAACTAAAGGTCTTCTAATCTTGAAGCTCTAAATTCTCTAGAGTGATCTTCTCCAATTTTGAACTTGAGCCCAAAAGTTTGTTTAGAGGCCTAAACAAGCTAGAGATAACTCTACTCTATAGAGGTACGGGAAGCTAGTTGTATGTCTTTTATAAATGTTAATTTACTTTTAAATAGTGAATGATATGCATGATGTGTGAGATATATTTCTGAATTTGGGTAAGAGATGATATTTGCATATTTTTTATAGATATTGTAATTAATTGTTTTATTAAGTATGAATTGGATGAATTTGGATGAAGGAGGGTTTACGTATTGTATGATGTAGTATCAATGTTTGTGAGTGATGTGGTGTGTGATCGAGACATACTCTTGTTGAGATCGTATCCTGACACTACTAGTCATTGGAATAATGAATGAAGATTGGTAGGTGGTGAGAGTCGAAGGAGGATCATATGACTGCGGCACGATGTGAAAAAAAACTGGTTGGATCAGATCATATGGATTAACCGTGTCACCTGAGTGTGATGTAAGAATGATAGTGTGATGTATGAGATGAATTATGAAAGCTTGTTTTCTTGTAGTTTGGTTGAGATAGAAATTTAATTTATGAAAACACATTTTTTAAAACTCTCTAGCTTACCCTTATTTTTGTGTGGTATTTGTTTGGTTTTTTTTTTTAATCTGTGATGATCGTGTATTACACGTGAGCAGAGGATTTGATAGGAGGTGTGAATCCTTAGTAAGCTAATCGAGAAGTTTAATTTTATTTTATTCTGATTGTTCAAATATATTTTTAACAAATTTTATGTGAAGAAGTATATTTTGAAATATAAGATGAATATATAGGTTTTTATATCCAGGTTTATTATATAATTTTTATGCAATAAATTTCGTAATATATGAAAAATATGGTATGTTACATACATTGACTTACATACAAAGACACTTGACTCACATACAAAGACACTTGACTCTCTAATTCTGGTAGACTTGTGCTTTGAATAGGATTCAGAGGTCTACACCTATCATATCACTCCCAACTATGAAATCTACACAACCTTGAATCAAAATGAATCACATCAAACTGATATGATAGGTGTAATCTATATAATCTGGTCTAATCGGTTCTTTTTTAACACTGTAGCGTAGTCATATGAACTTCCTAAAAAGGAGTTTAGGCTGAGTTCAAGACAGGGTTAATTGAACATTCAATTTTTTTTTTTAAAACTTTGGAAAGAATGAAAGTTCTTTATTAAAACAATCAATTATGTGGATTTTTAGTGCACAACACAAAAACAATCAATTGAAAACTGAAACCAATTAATTGAATCACGCAAACAGATATAGTAAAACATTACAGAAACAAACACATATCAAGAGAGGGAAAAGATAAAGCATGAACACCAAGATTTATACTGGTTCACTATTCCTCAAGAGCTACATCTAGACTCTTTGCCGGCAAGCAAAGAAATTCACTCAAGAACTTCAACGTTCAATCAAGAACAACACAATACACTTGCACCCCGCAAGAGACTCACTGCACACTTCAGAAACCACCTCTGAACCCTACAGAGATTACAAAACCAGTGTAGAACCCTACTACACAACTACAAAGAGTAAACCCTATACAAATTGTAGTCTAAACAATCACGAATACAAGAAAACTATACAAGCCGAAAGCAATTTTGCAAACATAGTTTTATCACAGAAAAACTAATGTAGAAGAATTATCTTTGAAGAACTGAAACTAGAGTAGCACTTTTAATGTCAACGGAGAGCTACAAGATCTACAATCTTGATTTTTCTTGAATAGAAAACTTGATTATTCGAAGATTCACTGATTTTAGAATTAACACTATTTTTCGCGCGTTAAACTCTCTAAGAAAAATGTAATATCATTGTTTTATTTGTTGTCTCCTTTTGAAAAGTCGCGAAACTATTTTATGAGCAACCAATTTTAAATTAAAAAACTGACTTAACTTTCCAAATTTAATCAATTGGTAAACCAAAATCAATCAATTGATTTTTTAATAAATTTATTTTTGAAAAATAATTGATTGCAAAACCTTAGTAAAGAGATTTTTGAAAATGGTTAAGTCTCTTGTTAAAACAAGTTTAAAGATTTTCAAGCTCATCAAAGTGGTTCAAAATTGCTTGCTCATGGTAAAAGGATCATATCCACACACACAACCTCAAACCAAATGAAAGAAAGTCACGTCAACAAAGCCGCATCTCTGCATAGTCGTATCCTCGAATGGCTGTAAGCCATATCTCTGAGTGGTCGCATCTTCATGACCTCATTACCAAAAGCCATATCTCTGAGTGGCCCCATCTGCATGACACCATGACCGAAAGCCGTATCTCTGAGTGGTGGCATCTACATGATTGCATCCGAGAGCCGTGTCAGCATAGTTGTATCGTCGAGTGACTATATGACCGAAAAGCAAGACACCATAGCCGCATCTTCAAGTGATTGTATCTGAAAGTCATGATAGTGTAGTTGTGTCTTCGAGCGGCCGCATCTGCATTGGTCACATGATTAAAACTGAGACGTATACCTGTATCTTTGTATGACTGCTTCTGCATTGGCCGCAATGACCAAAACTCGAGACGTATGCCCACATCTTTGTATGACCGCATTTGCATTGGCTCAATGGTCGTATTGGATGCATGGGCCGCATTGGATGTATAGGCCGCATTGGATGTATAGGCCGCATTGGATACATGTTCCGCATTCGTATGGCTTGAATGACCGAGAACCGAAATTGTATATGTAAAAAACTCAAAATGCCGCATATGTATTGCTTGAATGACCGAAAGCCGAAATTGTATGCACAAAAACTCAGAATGTCACATCCGTATTGGTCAAAACACAGCAAGTTGTATCCATGTATCCAAAAAAATATGAAACATTAGTGAAAAACAAGTTCAATTGAACTTCATTCATAGTCCAAGTTGGCTTCATCAAATCACATGGTAGCATCAGTGCTAACACCTCCTACAACTCTCACTACTTGGCAATCTTCATCTATATGATTCCAATGTACTAGTAGAGTTAAGATACCTCTTTCTAGACAAATACAAACAATGCACGTTCTAAACATTCTAAACACAAGTATCTCTTTTCCTAAAGATCCTACGTGTCGATCACCATTCCATATCATTCAAAAACATTTCTACTACATCATATCATACATAAACATCCATTCAATTTAATTCAGATTCATCTAATTCATACTTAATAAAACAAGAAATTACAATATTTATTAAAAACATTCAAACTAGATTCCCTTACCTATATAGAGTAAAGACACTCAAAGGAGTTCCAGAAACCTAAAACTTACAACAACATCAATATAAGCAAGAAAAATGAAAAACTTACTTGACAGATGCAAAAAAATTTGAATGTAAATACTACTCAGATAGAGTTGAGAGTAAGAGAATTAAATGACTATGGAGTGATTAGGGGCATTGAGTATAATAGAATGAGTTATGAGTAAAGTCTGGGTGTTAAGAGTTGCAGTGAAGGTGTAGGCAACTGAGGGCAACATTAGAGTGCACTTAAGGCTTGCTAGGTTTTGGCTTTTAAAAGAAACATTTTGAACTCACGTTGAGGTCAATGTTTGTTAGGTCAGACCCAAGCACACCTACGAGCCTCCCTGCAACACCTTGCATTGGGCTTAATCTAGGTTGCACGAGGCTTGCTTCAACCCAAAAGCAATTGTCATCCCTTCCGCTAGGCTACATTTATTTTTTTCTTCCTATACTTCAGTATCTACACTCAATTTTTCTCTCTTTTCCTAATCCATCTTATTCTCATCACCATCAATTTTTTTTTCTCTCAGCCCAACTTCTTTCCCACTTCTGGTAACAATTGTCGTACACTACTCTTTGGGATTGACTTGAATGTTTGCAGAGAATGATTGACTCTTATGGTTACCATTTTCTTTGCAAATTGACCCACTTGAACCTCAAGATTCTTTATTGAAGCATCTATATTATTTATCAAAGTTGCACGAATTGTTGAAACGTATCTTTAAGCTTGTTGAGTTGTTCATACAATGGTGGGTTGATACATGCAAGATTGAGGCATTTGAGGAATAAGAGAAAGAGAGCATGAAAGAATTTAAACAAGGAGCATGGATAGAAAATGTAAAGAGGAAGAATTAATGAAACAATTTCAAGGAATAAAAACAAGAGGAAGAATTAGAGCTTTAGAAAAAGAAATTAAAAGAAACTTGAGAGAAGTAAAAAATTGAAGAGAAGCAAGTTAGGGAAAGCTCCTTGACCTTTGGAACTCCCTAATTGTCGTACCAATCATGACCAAAATACAAGGATTTCCAAGTCATGAATTGTAATCATTTCCTTCAATGCACCTACATATTTTTTAGGAAATTAGTTTACCTTAATCTTAGTTAACTTTTGTTAGTCTTTTTCTTATTTGTTGACTCTTGACACTCCATATGTATGTCCACAATCCCTATATAAAGGAGTTCATTTGATTTCTAAAATCATATAGAAGTAAGTGAATGAGAATTACCATTGTGGTTTTCTTAAAAGTTGAGATTATCTCCGTTCTCCTTTCACTACAAGAAAAAGTTGTTTTCCCACGAATAATTACCCATGAAATTTTCAGTGGGTAATGTTATTACTCTTAAAAGGAGAGACAAAGCGGAAAAGGGATACATTACCAACAGCTGTAAGGTGGTGGGAAAAAAATGTTAAGAAAGAGTTAACTTCATAGTAAAAATTGAGTTCAAAATATGATAAAAATAAATATTATGAAACTGCCCCAAACTTAAAACCTTGTTTGTCCTCAAGCAAAGATAACTTAACACGAACCAAACTAATTAGCAGCAAAACTCAGAGAAAAAAATTATTTTACAATGTAGATTGTATTATCTAGTTGTCAAATCCTATAGAAAATGCTTTTAAATCTGATGGTATTGAGAATTATGGTTGCAACTTTTGTGTCTGTGTTCTTTGAGATTTTTCCATAGCCATCTAGTAATTAAATAGCCAAGAGAATTGTTGAATCGAACATTGTGTTTTGTAGTTGATTTTTGTGAATACAATCCATATATAGAGAATTAAGTTTATGGATGTAGTTAGATGTTGAAATGGAAAAGGAAAATAATAACAATCATACTATAACTCCCAAGCTCTGGAAAATAGTACTCAACAAAATACAGTAGTTAATAAAATATATTTCTTCTGTTTGCGAAACTCAATCCTAAATAAACATGTTTTAAAATGTATTTTTAAATCACTACAAGAAAAAGTTAAATTACCGATAGAATTTTATCGATGGAACTTTATTCGTCAGTAAAATATCATTATCGACGATTTTATCGACGAATTTCTGATTTTGTCAGTAATTACCGACGGATTTACCCTAAATTCGTCAGAAATTACATATAATCAATTTACCGACAAATTTTGGATGTTTCCAATGGATTTGTCTCGTCGGTAATTTTTATTTTTTTTGTAGTGAATGTTTAACTAATTTTTATAAAATATAATTTTAAAATTTTATTTCAACCTCGACTTGTCATATTATATTGGACCTGTATTGGTTTGGTTATCTATTAGGCTTCACATTCTATTATCTTAATCATTTGGGATGAGATACTAAAATTAAATTAGGCATATATACACATGGAAAATAGTTGTCAATAAAATTTAAATAAAATTGATCAGGATACAAATATGGTCCTACATACCTTTTTTCACCCAAAATATCTACACCACTCCATCGTCCATATTATATTAGCATTATTTTTCAGGAAAATAGTAAAATCATGAGAAATATTCCTTTGATAACAGATGGGAAGTAACTCCCCTTTAACAACCGTGAGGTGGCACAATCACTTACGTGGCTAAAGGATATTTTTGTCTTTGTTCGGAATTTGTATTTTGAAAAGTGGAAAAGTGTTTGAGGGTTAACCGAAGCAACTGTGGGGAGTCAGAACAGAAATCCTGTGTGGAGAAATCCCATCCCACACCAGAACACCGTTCCATACTGGAAGGATTGAAGGAGATAAGTGAGTCCAAAAAAATGGAATCCTCTCACACCAAAAGAGTTGAAGGAGAAAGGTGTGAAATAAGGGAAGATGGGACAGAAAGCAAGGGAAGAAAAAACACGAAAACATAGAATAGTGAAAGGAGATTTCCTACCATTTTCATCATCTGGTAAGGTTTAAGATATTTAATGTCAAAGATTTGTTATTGATTTAGGGTTTTGTTTTAGAAATTTTAATGGATCCTGAAACATACTAAAACAATAGGCATCAAGACCAAACTTAAGGCATTTTTTATGAATAAATTCATCTCCTAAGTATTTAATGAGTGTCTTTGCTTGAGTATAGTAAGTATTCATTCCATATATGTATTTACATTAAGATTTTATACTAAAAAAGATAAAAACTATAAAAAATATTTGATTAAGCAGTTTTGAATGACTTGTGAGAACTATGAAATAAAGAACGAAGTTGCCTATGAAGTAGTTGATATTTGTAAATCTTTTTCTTTGTGAGTTTGGAATGGTTGGTATGAATATATTGTACTTAGAAGACAATCAATGTTGTTGGGAGTAAGAAGGACATGTTATCATTAAATTTCAACCTCAAAGAACCATTTATTATTCCCTTGTCTTCTGTTACATCTTCCTATAGGATCGCCAATCGCCCAACTGATACATGGCAAAAAAAAAAGGGGTTGAATTTTGTATTCCTCGAGATTATTATGAAGAGGTGAAACTATCATGGAGGAAAAATGGAAAGATAGAGTCATATGTGCAAGATGACAAATTTAACAAATCTCTCAATGGCCAAATCAAAATGGAAGGACATTCGAAAAGTTGAATCTAAACCCATTATTAGAAAAATCACTAATAGTGACTAAAAAATTGGTCACTAAATGACCAAAATCGGTCACTGATTAAAACAATGATCGATTTAGTGACCAAAAATGTCAGTCACTATTTTGCTGATCGCTAATGTATAGTAACCGAATCTGTGACTGATTCTGTGAACAAATCAGTGACCGATTCTGTGACTGATATTATGACCGAATCAGTGACCAATTTTGTAAGCGAAACTGTGACCAATTCTATGGCCTATTTTAAAAGTTGACAATTGTAAGAAACTGTTTTGGCTGAAATACGAGGGGGGTGAATTGGATTTCAAAATCTTTTTCAAAACTATTTAACCTTTTAGGAAAATTCAAATCAGTTTGATAAACTCGATCTTTATTGACTTTACTGAGCAAAGTAGTAGAATGAATCAGTAAACAGAATATAATCCAGTCACAGTACAATGTAGCAAACCAAACAGTTTTATCATAATTCAAATGTAAGTACGGAAGCGATTTAGTTTACTACACAGAAACATAATAGAAGTTAACCACACAGAATGAACTGATTAACTTCGATTCAATCAACAGTTCGAATTATTATGAATCAATCAAAAATAAAATTCTTTTTATTAAAGAAACAATTATTAAAAGATGTTTAAGTCTTAAATCAATTATAGTTCAATTATAGATTCTGAAAACAATTTATACAGTGAACCAGTCAATTAAATTAGTGATCAAGAAGGAGAAAGAAGATTCAAGAACACAGATTTTTATACTGGTTCACCCACCAAACAGGCTACGTCCAGTCCCTCACACAGAGTAAGGATTTCACTAAAAATGATCAAACGATCAAGTTTACAACATTTGCCCACGGCAAGACAACACTGCCTTCGCAGCAACCACTGCTGAACCTACAGCAGACCAAGAAACCACACAGAGTCCACTGTGCGTTTCAAGAACTCCCTTGCTGAAACCCACAGCAAGTCACAGTTATACAGAGTCCACTGTATAACCCAGAAACGTCTCACTGCAACTCGCAGTAGACCATTGTTGTACCCACAGCAGAATAAGAAACCACACAGAAACTCACTGTGTGTTTCAAGAACACCCTTGCTGAAACCCACAACAAGTCACAGTTATACAGAACCCACTCTATAACCCAGAACCCACTGTATAACCCAGAACCGCCTCACATTGCACCTCGTAGTAGGTAAACTACCAGTACAGTCCCACTGTACCACGAATTACACCTCAGTAATTCAAGAACGCAGTAGCAGTTTCAATACAGATGAAAGATTAACACTATCACAACAATACAAGCACTTCTATACAAAGGATTACAAAAGTAATAAAGAAAAGGTATAGAAGGCTTAGTCTGATGATCAAATCAGTGAAGAAACTGTCTTAGTCAAATCAAAGCTCCAGTAGCAGTTCAAGAAAATAGTTCTTTGATGAAAACGTTGATTGATCTTGATCACTAGACTCAATGACGCTTTTACTTTCTTTGAAATCTCAAATGTTCTTGCTCAGAAAATGTTTAGAATGATTTTCATATCTTTCCAAAATTTCGCGCCAGCTATTTATAGACAACTGTCATTTAAAATTTAGTCGATTGATTTTTCAAATAGTCGACTGTTTTTCTCCAGTTAGTTAAAACAGTTGTTCAAAACGCAAGTTTTGATTTTAATGATTTCTCAAAACTTTTGTTAATTCAGAAAATACTTGTGGA
>Ga0099825_1004491_pt1 | contig 18273 bp, 9 predicted proteins | sample SiratroredBW_FD_76838 | JGI IMG/M metagenome (GOLD analysis project Ga0099825, IMG submission 76838) | Root nodule microbial communities of legume samples collected from California, USA - Siratro red BW | ecosystem: Host-associated > Plants > Roots > Nodule | place: USA: California | collected...
TGTTGTGTGCTTATATCTGTCAGTATAACAAATTGATTCATTCGAGCGTTGAATCAATTTATTTCTTTACAGTACTCTATATCTTTAATACCAAGATTCATTAAAGTTTTTCAGATTGCGAAACTATTTTCAAAGGTTAAAATTGATTAAAATCTTTCAAAGTTCACTTCACCCCCCTCTTGAACTCAGCCTAAAACGGTTTCACATTCCTATCTCATGTTGCAATAACATTATACTAGTGAAACTAAATCATTAACTTCTTTTAAAGATTGATATTTTTTTTAACAAGTATAATCTTGATACATAGTCCATCTTAATATGAAAAATTATGAGATTTTATACTTGAAGGATAGTATATTCTTAAGTATACGCAGACTGAAAAGAAAAATAGAAAAATAATTTTTTAATTATATTTAAAAAAACTATAAAATGTTTTTTTAAATAATTTAATATAAATTTAATTTAAAAATATAAATTAGAATTAAAATAAATTATAAATTGAAATTAAATATTATTATAAAATTGACAAATAAAAAATATATTAACATAATAATATATTAAAATAAATTATTTTATAAAGTATTAAAATTTATTTTTTTAATACTTTTATTTTAATTATTTATTTATAGTTATTAATAAACTATTAACATATATAATCAAATTAAAACGTAAGTTTCTCCTTCTACGAATAAGCTTAGTATTTCCTTATATATTTCTTTTTTAATATTTTATTTTCATGCTTTTCTTTTTTGGTCGAAAACAATAATTTGATTCTAAAATTAAATAAGTTGTAAATACTTGTCTTCAAAATAGGACGAAGTAGGTTATATTTCACTCATGTTTTCAACTTTATTCATTATTATCGATCACAAATTTTATTAAAACTATAAATTGGATCTCATATTCGTTGTATTATCGAAATTAAAGTTTTCTTCTTCTACGCTTATTTTAATAAGTTAAAGGGAAATAATGTTCACAAGGAAAATAAAATAATAATTTCTTAGGAGAGATAGAATATTGAATAAAATGGTTGGAGAAACCTAAAAAAAAAATTAAAAACATATGTAAGAAGGACTTGAATGAATAAGAAAGATACTTAGAGGTCGAAGAAAGGTTAGAATAGAGAAGAAAAAAGTTAATAACGTCTGTTGCAAGTAATGATTTTGGAAAAAATATTTCATTATAAATATATAAAAACATAAAATATAAACAAAAAATTTGGAATTATTACTTACTATGTATTGAAAGATTGATAAAAGTAAAAAATACAACTGAGATATTGGTGGTTAAGTGATATAATGTTTTTAAATTACCAATTGGATCATTTGGATCATTTTCATAAGAGATGACATATTTAAGGTTCATAGTACGCTTTTAAGTTGAACTTGTATGACTACTTCATGCAAAATCACTAATAACCATGTTGAAGATACTAAATGTTTAGTATATCTCATTGTTGCAGCATGAAGGCTTGTTGCTATGTTGATCATCATTCTTCATCTTCCTCTTTTTTACATTACCATATGTATCTCTTTAATAAGTATATTGGTTTGTTGAATCAAAGTAAAGAATTTATCTATATCATGACCAAAGGTTTAGTGAATTTAAAACGAAGATTTACTATCAGTCTCGAATGTTTATCTAACCTTGTTAAAAATATAAGAAATTGTGTGACATTCATATCTTTCAATTGCTCTCCCTTTGTTATGGTAACAGATGTTTACTCATAATCCAAATAGTTGCATCATCATTACAAGGTTGATAGTGCACGATGTTGTATTTGGACTAAACAAAATTGCCTTTGCAAAACCATTATTTTTTTTTTTTTGAATCTTTAGGATGAGAACTTTTGTAGTTAAGTAATGCACATTTTCTTTTTGTTATATGGACACTTCTCAATCATGACCTTCTTTGCTTCTATGTGCTAGATAAGTTAAAATTATATCTTTGCCTTGTCTTTCGCTTTTATTTACATCAAACATTGTCAAATCACCCAACATGTAAGCCTTTTACAAAATAATCGACAAACATCCCATCATTGGGTTAGATGATTTTAACTATGTATTGTAAAAACATCTTAATTAATCTTTTAGTAATTCATATTTGACCTTTCACATATCAAATGATAGTTTGAGTCAATTCATCTTAATAATGTTATAAACAGTCCAAACAAGTTATCAAAGAAATATATAAATTTATTTAGTAATAAGTTTATTTAGTAATTTGATGAACTAATCTAATACAACTTTCACTAACATTTGCTCAACCATTTTGTAGTAGACTGTGAACATTTCCATTCAAAAAATCTTTAAGTGATAACTTGAATACTAAAATTATATAATTAAAACAAACTTGGGAATCATGTAATAAATTTTAATAAATTCACTTATTTAAAAATGAATGAAAATTGTGTTGTTAAGGGATTGACTCTGATTATTTGGATGAAGTACAATTTTAATACTCATTGGAAATTTTTATCCTTTATTTGACATCTTACTATGATAATCCAAATTAGTAATAATTTTGTGATGTAGTAATTTTGACACTTTTTTATGGTTCAAGTATTCCGATAACAATAAATTTGCACAACATATCAACAACTTTTTATTAGTCCATAAGAAGTTACAAAATACAATAGTTAAAAGTTTTTGAAAAAAAATCTTGAAACCTATAACATTAAGCAATTACTATGTAAAACTTAAGGCTTTTTATTTGCATTAAAACAATGAATATAAGTATCCTTAGTAGAATGTGCACATTTATGGATGTGCCTTATTTTCCCAACCTCAAAAGACATATTCTATACAGTCCTATTTTCAAGGACACATTATCAATTAAAATATAATGAACATGTAGCTATTATATGTGTGAGGGCACATGCATGTCAATTACATTACCGACCTTATATATATAAAGTACTTAACTTTCAATTAATCTATTTGGTTATAAGTCCATAATTTATAATTAGTAGATAGATATCTATTTGGTTGATATATTTTTAAGGTTATAGATACTTTGTTGTGCTATTTTAAAGTTTTGAATTTACTAACCAAGTTAAAAATATAATGTTAGATAATTAAAAACTATTTTAGACATTTTAAAATGGGTATTATTCAAGTTAGTAATTTTACTGTGTAATAACTTACTATTAGAAACACTTATCATTATGTTCACTCTTGTTTATTCATTGGTTAATACTATATACACTCTTATTTTACAAACACACTTTCGTTTTGAATTTATTTTTTCAAAAATATCCAAAATGTACCCTCACCTTTGTCTTCACCACACCTATGGTCTCGTCACTCCCGTGCCCATTTGAACTTCCTATAGAACCATCACTCCCATCCACTGATTATTTTTTATTGTTTTAGCAGGCTATGATTCCTCAAACCCTAAAATAGTTTAATTTTACATTACTTGTTTTTCTTGGCTATTACTAGTTTCATGTTGTGAAAATTGAAAAAAGTTTACGTGGTAAGAACTCGTAATTTCAAAATTCGCAACAGTTTTTTTTGGAGGATAATGTGAAATGGGTATCAAGAGAACAGTAGATGTTACTTGCAAAATCATTTCATGATCAATAAAAAAAGAAATGTAGGTTGGGAAAAATAGAAAAGGGTTGAAGTCATATATGGAAATTAAACAGTAAGCATTGTGTAAATTGAAGAAGGGGTGTGTAATATATAGTTTTTTTTTTAATAATAATAAAAGGGGGAGTGTAGCAGTAAAATCAGAGAATGCAAATAGTATTTGCCATAACTTTCCCTCTCTTTTTGGGCTTGAGAATGACAATTACTGCACAATTGGTGGATTACAGAGGAGGGGAAGGCCCACGTACGTATACTGAACGGGCAAAATAATTATACATGTTGGCCCAAAATTTAAAAGCTTCGTAAATAAAATAAAATGATGTAAGAACAATTTAGATTTTTTATTAATATTTAAAGAATACAAAAGTAAATTTTATTATTCTATTTAATTTGTATATATTTACTCACCAGGGTAAGAAAATAATGTTAGAAATTATATCTTCTCATAAATAACGATATTAGAACATATAAGTTATGTAAATTTTCTTAAGAAGTTATGTGATATTTTTGAAGTACGAATATACCTTTAAATTTGCACTATTCATATATTTCTCACATAATCCAAATTTACTTCTACTGTTTTCACAATACAACACTTGTTCTTACTTTTATACTTCCTCTACTTGTATCGTCCGGTGATTAATCATGTAACACTGTAGTTTTTATTTTTAATCAGGTAGGGAGTGTGATTAATTGCAAGCCAACCTTGTTATTAGATAAAATTAGGAGCATTTGAAAATTATATTTAACTTTTGAATTCATTCAATCCAATTACATTTCTGTGAATTGAGTTTACCCACTTGTTCAATCCAATTATATTGTTTTGAAATAGGTTGACTTATTGGGTTAGGTTGAGTTTTGTTTGTTGCATTCAATCAAAATTAGATTAAATAATAAGTTCATATATCCGAATTCTAAGTCAATCCAATTACAAAATAAAGTATTATTTATCTAATAATTTTACTTTTAAAATAGTTTTTTTAATTATTATAGAACACATAAATTATTTTTTGTTGAAAATCAGGTAGGTTGAGTCAAATGGAATAAAAAACTTGAGTTGTTATATTATTAAATAAAAAGAGTTGTGATGTAGTTTTTATTCAATAATAAACCTTCAATCTAATAATTTATTGTTGTAAGTGTAGTTAATTCTTTCCTAGTAGAAGTCAGATGATCCAAATATGACACTTAGACTTATTAAGTCTATTAAGTGAAAAAAGTTATATTTTAAATAAGAGTTATAAATTTTAATTTAATAATAAACATCTCATCCAACCTTTATCATATACATAACATTTTTTTATATATATTCTGTAATCATGTAATAAATATTAAGAAACATTAGAGATGTTCTTCTTTTTTTTTTTTTTTTTTTTAAAAGGTAATAAGTTTTCAAAAATCACCCAATTTGATAACTTAGTCCAATTGTGTTACTAAATAAAAAATAATTAAACTCAATCTATTTAAAATCCAGGCTTTAAAATTAATCTACTCCATAAAACTAATTAAATATTAAGTTGATACGATAATAGGAAAGAATATACACTGAGAGAGAAAATAAAGTGATATTTCTTTATTTGTAAGATACATTAAGATTAAATAATTATTATAAATTTCTTGAAACATTAAATATATTTTTAAAAATCTTATATGATTATTTATAAAATAAAAGGCAGCTATATAAATAAAATATATTTTTTGAAAAATTTGTAAATTAAAGTTAACTTTTAGAAAACTATATGTAATTTCAGAGAAAAAATATTATTAAATACAATTACATATTATCATTAATTATTGTTTTAACGTATGTACTCAAAAGAATAGAATATAAGATTATAACTATTATATCACATCTTATTCTCTCATAACTCTTATATCTCTGTCTTCCTACACTTTTTGGGGTTAGTATTACTGTATTTCTCTTCTCTTCCTTCATTTTTAACTTATATCTCGTACTTCGTTGGAATCCGAAGCAAATCAAGTGATGTTTATATATACTCTAATATTAGTTGCTGAAAGAGATTCTTAAGCATACCTAAATATGTTCTAACAAACTTTGAAAATTACACCTATCTTTATTCTATGTGATAATTTATATAATATAAACGATGTACTATTTATTGACTAGTTCAACGTGTACACTTGATCAAATGGATGGATGCTCTAGAAAGGGGAACTTGGACTATTTAAATGTTTTCTGGAAACTTTGTCTCTATCCGAGTTCGAAGATATTATTGTAAAACAAAAATTAAAAAATGTATAATTATAAAATAAAAAGAAAGGCATAACAGGCCCAGCCATTAATTCAGCTAAAGAACAAAGTGAGATACAAAATTGAAAGAAGAAGGAAAAGGACAGCACAGCTACGTTTGAGCAGTTTGAGGAAAGGTGTCGGTCTCAGTCTTTGGATTTGTGACACTACATAATTTGTAAGCAGTTAAAATCTCAAAAATATGTCACACTTGAAGTTCCAAGTTCCAACCAACCTAATCAAACAAATGAAGACAACCAAATACTTCCATTTTTCAAACTCGCTTCACCTTTTTGAACCGCTTTGATTCATCTTTGGAATTATATATGATTTGAAACCAGTTTACTTAACAGTATGGAAGAATCACAAATTATATCAATTTCGTATTAATTTCTTCCTAATTTTGTTATGGTTCCTCTACTGTCCAGCTCAGGATGACTACTTGTTGTCCTAAGCTAGCAATTTCTGTATCGAAAATGAAATTGGTAGTCTAAGTATATAAGTAATCTTTGACAAGACAAATTATAAAAACTAACATAACATAAAATTTAAGTCAACTTTGAATCCTGTAAATAGGTGGATAATAAAGGTCAAAGATATGCATTATTGAACAAAAATTTACTTAGCTCCGATAACCAAATGCTTACTTGAGTGTTAGCAGGTACACCCCATATCGTGGCTTGGGCAGATATTTGAGGGATATAGATGAGAACTTGGCAGACAGAGACAAGCACTTTTAAAATAAAGACTCAGACAGAAAACGTTCCAGTAGAACGAATTTGAACTGTTCAGACTGTGTGGGACTGTGTAGGAAGAAACTTTAAATATTTCCAAATCTTGTGTACGAACATTTTCTTATTTTTTAGTTAAATTATATTTTAAATAAATTCATTTTAAAATAACTCGACCTTATATGTGATTTCTGATATATCTTATTCATTTTCTTTTCGGATCTTAGATTTATTTGAATGTAAAGGTATTTTTAAGACGTATTTATCCTGTTATCTTTGTCAATCAATGACACTCTTCAATATAATTAAATTATTCTAAGGAGGCCTTCAAGTACTTTCGTCAATATAATGTGTAATTGCTAAGATTTTTTAATATATATTAATGAGTTGCTTGCAATTGTATATAGCCATATCTTCTTGGAATATTATAATACAAATTTGGTGGAATTAACATAATAATATAAGTCTTGGTTCACCTCATCGTTCACCTAATCCATATCTTAATGCTCGTTTGGTTTGGCGTTGGAAACTAAGAATAGAGACGGAATTGATTTCTCAAAAGAAAAAAAATGGTTTTTCTTGTTATAGAAAACTACAACATATATCATTCATAATTGGGCCCTCAAAATAAGCAAGTTACGCTTCCTTTTAATTATGTCGGGTACAAAAATAAATATTAAAATATTATTATTTGGTTGGTTTACCATTATTGCTAAAATGATATAACTGATTTTGAAGAGATTCAAAACAATTATATTAAAATGCTTATTTTTCATTAAGAAATGCAGCGAGAAAATTTTTAATAATGAAACAAAAGAGTTTTAAGAAAATATGTTTTCAAAATCAGCTACACCTTGTTCATTCAAAACTAACTCCATGTTTTTTTTTTTTTTTTTAAATCTTAGTTGATGTGTTGAAGTTATTTAAGAAAATAATTTATTGTAGGAACCTTGTAAAATATATATTTTTTTGTAAAATGTTGAAGGTTGTTTCAGTCAAACCAATGAATGTTTAAATTTTTAATTTTAATGGAATTTTACTTCATGTTATTTTTAAATTAAAAGAATTTATATTATTTACATTTTTATTTGTTCCCATGTCAAAACATAACATCGTTCCATTTTTAAAAAATATATAAAATAAAAACAGTTTAATACTTTAAAATATTTTATATAAATTTATTAATAGTTATAGTGAAACATATTCATTGTGTATTAAATATTATATATAATATGTTTGATAATTGTTTCTTTATATATTTTATAAAGTAAAATCCATAAAAAATAAAATAATTCTCAACTGTATTTTAAATGTTAAATTCAAACTAAATGATAAAAAGTCTTTATTACATTGGGTACTTGATACAATTGTTTATATAACTTAAGTTACGAACAAAATTTGAGCATCTCGTCAAATTTTATAATTCCATATCTATACTATACATTAACAACATATTCTCAACAACTACTAGTTTTACATATCATATTATCACAACTCATATTTTAACATCATCTAACAACTTGTATATCAATTACATATCATCAAATAATTTAATTTAAATGGAATAATTCAAAAGACAATTTGGAAGAGTGAAAAATGAAAGCTAAGTTAAAAAAGAATGCCACTTAAACAAGGTATTTTACTTTATACAGTAATTGTTAGTATGAAAAAAAATTGATACAATCTTATCTTTACTCATTAAATGAAATCATCACTTGAGTAACGAGACTTATTTAAATATTTAAATAATAAATTTTCAGAATGAGAGTTTACCAAATTACATGTAATTACATAATCAATCAATTTCATTGCTAGAATGTCATTTCGATGTTTAATTATAAAATATTATCAAAATTGAATCTTATTACTCTTCATATCACTTGATCAAGTTGTTGTTTAGCAACCACAAACAAAGTTTTTAAAAAAATTAAAAAAATCAAAGTTTTAAACTCTAGTCATTTATACATTCATTATGCTCCAAACCATACTTATTTTAGTCCAATTGATTTCAATTTATTCACATTTGTAAATATCACGTAGATTAAATTTCACAATCATTTCATATTCTTTAAAAATTTAATTAATAACAATTCCAACATAGATACATAAATGTCTCCATAAGCATTCAATCCATATCATAATATAACATTTTAATTATAACACCACCGTCCAAACAAAATTCCAACAATCCGATCAACATTTAAATTAAAAACACAAAATATATTTGTAACTAACACACTTATCTAACGAGTACAATTTTAAGTTAATTTTCTATTACTTGATAACACGATATCTTTTAAGAAATCTACTTTAAAAAAAAATATTAGAAAAAGATAACAAGTCAAAAAAAAATCATGAATCTTATAAGACATTTTAAAGAAAGAAACTTAGTATATTACTACGAACTTAAACTAATAAAAACTAATCTTTTTATTTCATCATATATATGTAACACTCGTATGTATGCAAATCAAATGAGAAAAAACCTGAGAACGGAAGAGAACAATAAACTTACATTGATCAAATTTATCTTTTAAGTAAATTAGATCTATTCTCAATAGTCTATTAACTTGTAATTAAAAAAAGTAAAAGATCTTAAAATTCTAAAGAGAAGTCGCAAAATTTTAACTTTTAAAATTATAATAATTTAAAAAAATATTTTTATTTTTTAGAACATTTTTCAACTTAAAAGTATAAACATCATTCTCCATCAAATTTAAACTTTATCTTCTAATACCTATAAAAAATAGATTGTTATATTAAGATATTAGTCACATTATAATTAATACAAATCTTATTTGAAATTTATTGAATTATATACATTATATGTATGTGCTATTTAAATATCATACTGTACATCAAACTTTTAAATTGCTTATAAGACTCCCTATTAAACCATATAAACATAAACATATTAGACTTGACCCTTGTGAAATCAAATCAGTCTCATTTTTGTCTCCTACTTTGCATAAAAGTTTCACAAAATCGTAGTTTCTTTTAAATAACTTTTTTCCATTGGTCTAATAGGTATGTAGAGATAACTCAAATCTACATACAACTTTTATTTTAAATACTTCTTTAAAAATGTTCAAATGAAACTTTTAAACAAGCAGACCAAACTTGAAAGATACTTGTAACAAATAATTTATCAAGTTTAAGTTTCGATATTTTTACTTGGATCACATTGTTTTTTTTTTTTTTTTTAACAATACCTTGTTCAATCTGTTTTTATCCTTGGTCATATAAACACTTGAATATGAGACGTTCATCTCATCATGCTCAAGATCTCAGTTAGTTATTATTCAAATTAAAGCACCCAAGCACCAATAATTTAAAAAAGATAAAATGTATTAAAAATCTATCATGTTATATATTGAATGTAAACGTAAAAATTTTATTTAAAAAATCAATTAGACATCCTATGATTACAAAGAAACACGTTTCAGTGACGTCTAACTTTCATAATCTTATTTCGTTGGCATTATATATAAACATCTATAAAAAATATATATAAATTTATGTCATTACTTAAACTTAACATATAAATATATAAAAATAATTTTGTGGAAGGTCGATTTTTATTTATTTAACTTATGAAAAATTATTTCATATAAACATACGGTTAAAAAATCAAGTTGACTTTGATTAGGTTTTAATTCAACTAAACGATCCCATAAAACAATTGAATAAAATAAAGCAAAGATAAAAAAGGTGAACCCATTATAAACGCTCATTGCTAGTTTCCTATCTGAGGCAAAATAAGAAAACTAATTAGTAGAAAATACTAATTCATCGCATACAAAATCTAGCTGCATGTATAATAATATTGCACTTGTGATTTTGGTTAAATTTTTTATATAATATTTATGGAAGAATATAGAAACATGTTGATATGGTATTGTTTGGTTTAGAATGAGCTGGTAGCATGCATGATAAGAAAAATAATGGTGGGGGGAGAGAGAAACAAATATTTGCATGACATAAAAATAAAACCCTAACGTAACGTGTTCTCTCAGGTGCGTACATATCCATGTGAGCATGTTGATGCTGTGAAGATAGCTCAATGAATTGAAGTAATAAAAATTTGAATGAGAATACCAAGTATCATTATGCAGTGGCTATGTCTTGGAATCAAAGAAGAGGAAGCAATAGTTGTGTCGGAGAACGACGCTGAACCAACCACCAAGAAAATTTAAGAGGGGAAAGGTAAAAAGGGAGAGAAGAAAGAATAGAAGAGAATAGAAGGTACAACTTTACGGAACTAAAAACAAACTAAGAGTTATAGGTTAAGTTATAATATATAGCCCATTGTTTTAAAATATGCAAATTGAAAACCAAGGGCGTAGACTCTGACTATGCGTTGCGTTTCGTTTCGCCATTGCTTTCGTATACTTTTGACCGCCACAAACAAAGATGCTTTTCTTCCTCAGCTCCCAGCAAATTCAAACGCTTTTATTCAATTTTTAATGTGTCAAATGCAATCTTCAACGTAAATACAAATAACTTATATATGCTAATAAAAATTAATAAACTATTGTTTAATTTTGCTAATTTCGTTTTAAAAAGCATTTTCTGGAACTGGTTTTGTTAAACTGATAATGAAAATAAAATCTACATCACTAAGTTCAATAAGTGATGTAATTTTGACTCCAAAATAAGGTTACGTTAACTATTTCAATACAAATGTCTGTTACCTATAATATATGTGATTATTTACCGTAAAGAAAATGAAAGCTCAAATTAAGCAAGAAGACAATATCATCAAATAGAGGAAAGTTACATAAAATTTGATTATATTTGAATTGAAGAGTTTTTTACTACTTGTATTTAAATCTCGAAAGGGTGTCACACTGACGCACTTCTATCCGAACACAGTAAGATTATGGTAGATAATAGAACCTTCTCAAAATATCTAGTGTATGTTAGAGCGAATTTTACAAAATTGATTTTAGTCCATACTAATATTGAAGGAATTTGATTTATGTTCACATATTTAAAAAAAAGCAATAGATTTTTTAATCAATTATTTAATCAATTAGTTTATCCATGAGGTTGGATAAATGAAATAAAAAATGATATACATATGATTTGAAATGGTTTTTATTATTGAAGATGAAGATGAAGAGTTGGCATTAGGAAAATTGAAAACCAAACAAAAACCACCTCTACAGTAACAGTGTGACTAGGAACGTTGAAACTCTCCCTCCAAATTATATATATACTCATTTTCTCTCTCCTTCACACAACCACATCGCAAAGTCACAAGTCATACACAATCCTCAACAATTTCCTTAACTCGTTTGCCTGCGTCTCTGTTTTTATCTCTATCTCAATAACCATTCCAAATGCTACAGGTGGAAACACTGGTTTCAGCGTGCGCCGGCGGATCCAGCGATCGGAAAATCGCCTGCGAGACTCTCGCCGGCGACCACGCCACGGATCCGCCGGAGCACCACCCGGATTCGCCACCGGAGTCCTTCTATCTCTCTCGGGACGAGGAATACGACTGGTGGGACCGCAACGCCGTCTACGAGCGCAAGGAATCGACCAAGGCCAATTCAAATTCCACCAACCTCAACGTCAACCTCAACCCTGGCACAAGCTCCAACAACAACTCCCAGCGCTTCTCCGTCAGTTTCAAGTCCAAGGCTTCCACCATCATTGGCTTACCTAAGCCTCAGAAAACCTCCTTCGTCGACGTCAAGAACCGCCGCAACCACAAGCCCGGCAACATCAGGTTGTTCCCGAAACGCAGCGTTTCGGTCGGAAAGTCGGAGTCCGGGTTCGTGGAACCGTCTTCGCCGAAAGTGTCTTGCATGGGAAGAGTCAGATCCAAGCGCGATCGAAATCGCAAGCTATGTTCCCGAAAGGATTCCCAGGATACGCGTACAAAAGAAAAACCGAACAAAACCGGAAAGAAACACGGTTTTTTCGAGGGCTTTCGCTCCATTTTCCGGTCCGGTCGAAAGGAAAAGGCGAACCGGAAACCGGATTCTAATGTTGGGTCGAAGAGCGTTGCGGTTAATTCGAAAACGCGGGACAGCACGTCGAGCGTGAACGACGCGTCGTTCGAGGAGTCAATAACTGTGTCGCGGAACAGCGTGTCGGAGAGTGAACCGCCCGGTTTGGGTGGCATGATGCGGTTCGCGTCAGGAAGACGGTCTGAGTCGTGGGGAATAGGTGATTCCGAAGGCCACGTGCCGCGATAGGATTGGTGGAGGAAACCGTTCGGCGAGGGCAACCACGAAGTGGGGCCCGCTGCCCTCGGGTGTAAGCAATTGAAGGAAAAAATGTTATAAAAACCTGGCGACTGGCGAGTCTTTTTGTGTGGGACCCAGGCGTCTGAAGAAGGGCTCCGGGGTGACGTGGCGCGTGGAAAATTTTTCAGCTATTACTTCTAGTGTTTGGTTTTTGTACTACTGTGGTTGAATGAATTTACTGGGTTGGTGTTTTTCTCACTGTATTTTGTAGCCACACAGTTTTGTAAATATACACAAGTAATGAGTGTTTTTGTCTCTTCGAATTGAGCAGATGATGTATATTTTCTCTCTTGTCTTTGCTTTCAATAATTGTATGAATTGTCGAACGGTGCATGCGTGGCGGCTTCCTCTCCTTTGCGATTAAACAAAATTATTAAGCATGGGTGTTGCTTCACTGTTGTAGTTGAGGAAGACTACACGCTACACCTGCGCCACTACATTATTCAGAGTTTTCATGAATTATTGAATTAAATGATCGTCCATGGAGGAGGACATTTAACATTTTTTTTACCATGTTATGCCTTTTCAAGAAGATTAATTTGAGAAACCATTTTAAAAACCTCTCTTGAATGGCTAAAATGTCAAACCCATTCAATCATGCTTGCTAGCTGTAGCTGCTCTAATTTTCTCCGTTACACCTTAAAACAAAGTTTTAGGTTGCTTATTTGTTTAGGTTGGAATCTGAAGGTTTTGACCGGGGCGACTAGAAGCTTGAAGAAGACCACAAGGTTGAAAAACGTTCCCTTCACACACGCAATCCTTCAATAGGCTAATTTCAGACGCCGTTGTTGAAACTGTTGAATAAAAATGAAGAGTGAAATCTAGAAAATCAAGAGTAACATCACATCAACAGGACTAAAAGCAAAAGCGTTGGAGAGTAGATTATGCGTGTAGACGCGGTTCAAATCAGAGTGTGACTTTTTTCTTCTACAATAAATATCTTAAATGTCTACGCCAATTAAACTGGTAGTCGGTGCTGTAAGACTTTATTAAGTCCACCAATAATAAATCTCAAGTTTAAATATGTTGCAATTAATTCCACATTTTTTTGGACTTTACCATGGTTAGAGTTAAATGCTCTCAAATTTCAAAGAATATTTATGGATAATTCCTCCATTTCTGATTTTGCCAAATATGAGTTTAATGTTTGGCAAGTGGATTGATATCTTCTGTGTTTGTTCAATTAATCTCGTCTTTGTATGGACTATGAGGAGTGCTGCTGTGGTGCGAGGGAAACAATCTATTCCATCTGGGCTATTGCTTTGTTCACCCCTTCATATGCAAAATGTCCGAATTGCCCTTGTGGTTGGGTTTTTAATTTAACTCTACCTTCCTTTCCCTTCCCTTCCCTTCCCTTCCCTTCTTCTCCTTCCCCCACTTCCCTCTCGTTCTATTTTTCTTGCTGCATTGCCACCGCTGGAGGGCAAAATTTTTGCCTCACCACGCTGAAGGTACCACCTTTTTCTTTTTTTCACTTTCCATAACGGTTATTCCAAAATTGTTCCAAATTGGAAAAGGAAGAAGGCGTGAACATGGAAAAACATTTCAAGATACATTTTCCAGAATATATTTTCAGAATGGTGATTTCATAATATATTTTTGGAATGTTCTTTCTGGAACAACATTCCAAAATGGGTAGTCAAAATATGTTTAAGAAAAGGTTATTCTGAAAAACAAATTTGAGAAATATTTTTTAGATAGACCGTTATGGAATCTTTTTTATATACCTCTTTGGAGCATGTTATTTTATTGGATTTGAATATATTTATATTTTTTAACGTGTGTTTACTACTTTATAATCATAGTTTTATTCATGTATATACAAAATAATTATGGTTAGATTTAGAGGAGGTAGTTCTCAAAATGATTATGTAGATTTAATTCTATGTCTATTAAACGAAGAGAGAGTGTGGGATCTTAGTTATATTGGTGAAGATGATCAAGCAAGACAAAATATTTTAGTTGAAGAGGCGCATATCAAAATTATAAGTAACATTTCTTATCACAATAAAAGGTCATCTAAATAGCGAATGCATATAAAAACATAATACAACTTTGTATTTAATTAAAAAAATGCTTCATCACTAAACACAATGTAAATGCTAATCTACCAACAATGTGTATATCGTATCTTGTGAATTACTCGATACAATCTTATCACCTATGTTCCTTATTTAATACATTACAAAATATTTCATATTAACATCATCTACACTTGTATATATGTCAACTTCATCTGATTTTCTCGTATAAAAGTCTTCCTCCATATCTATTTTGTACGTTTTGGGTTTAGTCAGTCTAAAATAAAAAAATTAAAAAAAATTGTTTTTCAGAGAGACCAATCCATAACAGTAATTGTGCTTTGTGGAAAGGTCAGTAATTGTGCTTTGTGGAAAGGTCAATCCAAAATTATAGTTTTATATTATGTTGTATTTTGAAAAGTTACAATTTCATATTGACCTTTTTGGAAAAGACAGTTGTTATTCTGGAATATAAATTTTTCTATTTCGGAATAGTTTTTTTGGAGTACACTCAACATAAACCTTGTGGAACAAGTATTTTGAAAGGATTATTGTGGATTTAGCATTCTGGAAACCTTGCACAATATTTACATAATAAACTTTCTGGAATCTACAAAAAATATGCTTATGGAAACAAAATTTTAATACGCACCTCCCACACTATTATAGAATGTGTATCGTGGAATGTTTATATCTGGAAGTTAGTGCTTCTAGGATAAACACGTTCTGAATTACGTATTCCGGAAGAATTCTGATAATTGTATCTGCACCATTACAGCTAATGAAATGGACAAAACCACCCTTCAATACCTGAACTCATTTCCTCCAACATAACCAGCTTCAAAACACCACCACAAACTCCACGCCGAAATTATCCTCTTCCAATCTTCAGTCAACAGCAAAACACAACGTTTCAAGGAGGAGAATGTTTCAAATAAAACTCCAACGGACAAAATTGGTACTTCAAATTTTTTGTGGGTGTATATAGAAATTTGGGAGTGCAGAAAGGAAATGCCTTCAAATCTAAATATGTTGGGCCTCCTCATGGCATCAAAGGCTCACTTTCTCCAGCCCAAGTAACTTGTCTTTAGTCTGAAATCACCAAACTTTTTCAATTGCAATCTTAGCAAAAGATTGAAATAAAACTAAAATATTCTAAATTAAATTAAAATAACGAAAAGTGTGGTTTTTAAAATTATTGATCCTAACCATTCGTCATCTGTTTATTGGTATTTTGTTCTCATTACATGACCAAATAAACCAGGAATGACAATACCTAATTTTTAGACTAGGTATTACAATACATTATTCACACTTTATATATTTCTGTTACACGTGGACCTTTCTCAAAATCAAATGAAAGTCAGAAGTTATCTTGAGTATATGTGAAAAAAAAAAGTTTATTGTTTTATTATAATATTTCAATGAATTTAATTTCATGACAATGTATTTGGCAAACTATATAAAACTAAATATTGAATATAAATTTTGTCAAAAAATTACAATTAATTTTAGATAAAATTACATATATAATATTATTTCATAATATTATAAATATATTCATATATTCAATATTACAATATCTTATTCACTTTTATTTTATATATCTTTCTCTTACATGTGGACCTTAAAAAATATGTTTCAAAATCAAAAAGAACTCACAAGTTACCTTGCGTATCTGTGAAAAAAAAAACATTATCATGGTATCACGTAATATTTCAATGAGTTTCATTTTCATACACGACAATGTATTTGGTAAATTATAAAAACTAAATATTGAATATATTTTTTGTCAAAATTAACACATCTATAGTGTCTCATGAATAGATTTGGTAAATTATACAAAACTAAATATTGAATATAAATTTTAAATAAAATACATAAAATATGTATTTGGTAAAATAAATTATTCATATTTGGTATATCCATACACAGGCACGTTTATAATATTTTGGTATATCCATACATAGGCACGTTTATAATATTATTCATATTTTATTCACTATATTAGATGTGTGAAAATAAACTATAATTTTTTAACAAATTTATATTCAACATTTAGTTTTTTTATAATTTACCAAATACATCGTCATGTGTGTATGAAAATGAAACTCATTGAAATATTATATGATAAGATGATAGTATTTTTTTGCACTAAAAATAATTTTAAGGGGCACATGCAAATGAAAGATATATAAAATAAAAAAATGTGAGATGACATTTTGGACATAACTACACAAGTAATTATTGACAACATAAACATATGGATTCAAATGTGGTTGAAAACAATACTATTGTAATTCACATTTGCTTTTATTTCACTACCTTCTGTCTTCAATATGTTCTTTCCTTCTCTGTAATGTCTGAGCAAATGATTCCATCCAACGGACAATAAGGAAAATGGACAAAGATGATTGATCATCTGGGAAACGAGATGGAGAGATTGACTTTACCGTTGGTTTCAATGTTTTCTACACAATAATAAAGTATTGAAACGTATTTATTTTTGTGTAATCAATATCCATTAATATATAATAGTTATGGACAAAGACTACTTAATGTTAATACATCCAAACTTGAACATGGCTTTTAAAGCAACTCGATTGACCTCTAAATTCAAAATACCAACACATGGATTATAAGCTTTTAACTATATAATGGTAAATGTAAGAGCTTAAAAAAGTCACACAGAAGTACATATGAAACCTGTTGTAACATTTTAGAGCCCAAATAGTAGAATCAAACTATACCTCCCAAGGTCCAAACTTAAGGACTAGGATACTTTCACACCCAATATAATTTGATAACACTTCAATATCCTTTAGAAAAGTGATCTAAATTCGTAATGTAAAATTGGTCAACTTACTCGAATTCAATATATGAGAAACTTATGTTGGTGGGTTTTTTCTCTTTATCATTTTATTTTTAACATTTCAGGTAGAAGGCACAAGTGAAAAAAAAAAAAAAAAAGTGATGGACCATTTGCGTTTAAGCATGCTTTTGGTATTGGTCATTTTCAACTCCTTTGAAACTGAGATATTTGACCAAAAAATATCAGAAGGTGGATCATAGAATTTCAATCTATTTGAGTTTTGTTATTCATACAAGATCTCAGACTTCCTCTCTGTATCTTTGTGTCTAATTCTGATCCATCTCATGGATCCCCTTAACATAGTCAACCTGGTGAAAATGCACATTCCATGTCAAACGTTGTTAAGTTAGATCCATATGTAGATATTGAACCACTACTATGCCATGCAAATTGCAATGTCCAATTCTCTCATTACAGCGAAAAAAGAGCTAAAGATTTCCTGTAAAAATTAGGATTGAATGAAAAAAAAAAAAAAAAAAAAAAAAAAAAAAAAAAAAAAAAAAAAAAAAAAAAAAAAAAAAAAAAAAAAAAAAAAAAAAAAAAAA